>UEXM01001603.1_pt1 | contig 18289 bp, 21 predicted proteins | sample 1796661 | NCBI WGS metagenome assembly UEXM01 (sample SAMEA4772469, study PRJEB27181) | metagenome | reverse complement strand
GTAAGGACAAAGATCCTAGCGAAGTGGCAGATGAAGACAGAGATACCGCTTTTTGGCTTAACCTAATGAAAGCGGGCCTTGCTATTGCTTCTGGTGAAAGTGCTAACGCTTTAACTAATGTTGCAAAAGGTCTTTCTTTTGGTCTTGAGTCATACGGCAAAGATATGAGCAAGATTACAGATAGAGAAAGAGCCGACAACAAAGAACTCGCGGGTATTAAATTTGCTTTGTTAAAAGACCAGAAGGATGCGGATATTGCACAACGCGCCGCTAGGATTCAAGGTTTGCAGACAAGAGTGGCTATTGCAGACAAGTTAACTACCAGAGAACTTGCCGAATTTGACAAAAAACAAGCTCGTGCGCTAGAGTCTTTGAAGCTAGAAAATGATTTTATTATTAAGTCGAATGAAATGGGTCTTAAGTTAGACGAGCTAGCCTTCAACAAAGAGAAGTTTAATCAGACTGTCAAAGCTACTTTGGCGGGTCAGACACCTAAGTTTATTCGTGAGCTAGCGGCTGCTGGATATGTCACCGCGACAGATCCGGAAAAAGGTGTGGACTTCTCCGATCCGAACAGCTACTCATTAACCGAAGCGGGTCAGAACCTGTTCTCAACATACGTCGAATCAAAAGGAACCGCTCGTATTACAGAGTTGATGAGCGCAGCAGACGCAGCAGCAGAAGTTCGAGCCGTTGATATGCTTACCTTTAATCATTTGGAAGGTGACGCGGCCAGCAAAGCAGCAAGAAACTCAGCTTTGATTCTTGGAAAAATGAAACTACCTTCAGACACAACAGCTAAGATTAATGTGTTAATTCCAATCGCGCAGGCTCAGAATGCTAGAACCACGGCTCCTGAGTTTATTAATTATGTCCTTGAAGAGAATGTACCGGGCGTAAAATATTTTAATGCAGACGGTAGAGAAGTTCAGGTACAAGGTAGATTTAATCAAATGGAACTAAGTGACCAAAAGGAATTTAGAGGACAAGTGGCGTTTATTGAGTTCTCGCCCGTAGGGACAAGAGCATTAGCGACACCGGAGTACTAAATGGCTAATTGGAAGTATGGCGGGGAATCTTTTTCTTTACCTGATGGGATTTCTGCAGAACAAGCCACTGACCAAATTGAGGCTATTCTAGAAGACCGCCGCATAACAGAAAACTCCAGACCTGACACAGATGATTCCGTTGCAGATGAGTCTGCGGATCAAGGTCCTATTGTGTTCAAGCCACAAGAGAGTAGTGAAGAAGGTCCTCTCGGTCAGATCTTTGAAGGAATAGGTAGCGGCCTTACCAGAATTGTACAAGGCCCGCTAGAGCTTGCAGGTATTTATTCAGATATAAAATATGTTAATGACCCAGTGTTCCAAGCAGCGATGCGGGAAAAAGTAAAAGATGGAGAAGCTGTTCCTGCCTCTTCAACTTTACCACTGACTGATTTGATAGTTGAAGCAGGGAATTCCGTTAGAGAATTTACAGGTCTAGCTCCAACTACAACCACAGGGAAAATCTCAGAAGGAATTACTCAGTTCTTAGGCCCCGGTGTTTACGCTTCTAAATTAGCGGCACAGACAACTAGGCTGGGTAGATATGCTACGGCCAACCTTGCAAGAAAAGGCACACGCAATCTTTCTAAAAGACAAAGACTAACTTTGACTGGACAGCAGATTGCTGCAGCGGCAGGGGCGGACTTCATTGTAGCCAATGATGACACCGAAGGGCTCCATGATTTTTTTGAATTGGGGCCAGATCGATCACCTGAAAAAGTTGTTGGTGAAACTGCCCTTGAAAATTTCTCTACTAGGATACTGGACCGTGCTTTAATAGGTGCAGAAGCAGGGCTTGGGCAGGCTGTGCTGCCTCCTGTCTTAGGAGCAATTTTTAAAGGGGCCGCTAAAGTTGGTGCTAGTCGTCCAATTGAAACAGTCTCCGATGTCTTAGCTAGAAATGGATATCAGCTACCTATAGCATCATCTTTACCTCGGAGCTTTGCTGAACGCGCTCGACAAACAACCGTTGCAGACTTGTTGTCTTTGGGTGCACTCCCTGCTGCAAGAGCGGGCATAGAATCAGCGACCAATGCAATTTTAAAACAAGAAGCTAGGATCCTAGACTCTTCGGAAACATTGAGTTCTTTTGATAGGATGCTGGGCGGCATGTTTGCCAACCTTAGATATCGTGGATACTTGGACCCATCTGCTGCTAAACTAAACTCTCTTGTGAACGCTGCTGTTGAAGGCGACGTTAAGGTGGCAGAGCGTAAACTTAAAATGGTGGAGAAAAAGATAGAAGCCTATCTAAGAACTCCCGCAATGGAACAGCAGTCTGCGGTTACCAAACAAACATTACTAAACGGATTTATGGATGTTTTGGAAACAGGACAGCGCCCTGATAATCTGCCCAGCGAATTGTTCGCAGCGTACAAATCAGCACGAACCGTTATTGATAAACTGTCTGAAAAACTTATTGACTCCGGCGCAGTTCGCAACCTGCCAGAGACTGCTGCTCCGGGCAAGATGAGCCGTTCTCAATTAATGCAGGTTATCCGCGAAAACATTGAATCAGGCGGCTACCTTCGCAAGAGATACGCTGCTTATGAAAACCCCGACTATAAAATTGAGGCGGGGACTGACAGAGAAAAAGAGATATTCAATTTAATCCGCGAGAGTCGTGGCGGTAGATATGACAGTACCGTATTCAATCACATGAAAGAAGTTTTAAGCGGTGGCGAAGACGTTTTTAAAGTGACTCCTGAACAAACTGTGGACACTCTTACTGAGCGCCAGATGAGAGAGTACATACGTCTTGTCTTATCAAAAACTCCTGCAGGGCGTAAAATTGCATCCGAACCTGTTGGTCGCACAGCTATCCGCAGACTAAACCCGCAGCTTTTAAACCGGCGTAAGGTTGACAGTCCTGTACTAAAAGAAATACTTGGACAGACCAAAAACCCTACAGAAGCTTACATTGCTACTGTGTCCGACTTGTCTACTTTTATTGCGAATGACTCCTTTTATACGCGCCTGCGTCAGATAGCTAACAATGATATAGCAGACGCTACTTTTCGCAGAGGTAAGTATGGCGAACGATTTGCATCGACTGCCGAAAGAGAACAGCTTGCTGCACTTCGAGAGACAAACCCTGCCGCAACCTTGGCGGACTTAGGACCTAAAAGACGCGGGCGTTATATCAATATCGTTGATGAAACAGCGCGTAGAAAAGAAGAAGTGCAGTTGCAGTTGGATCAAGCTTTAGCGGAAGGTGCTTCCGAAGGGCGTATCCGGCAGCTTGCTCAACAGTTAGATATGGTTGAAGACACGTTGTTAAAAGAATTGAAAAGCGACGGGTATCATGTCATTGGACGAATGGATGGCGCTAAGAATATACGGTCCACGGACCCCGGTGCATCCGAAAGTGCTTTTGGAGAGATGCACAACATTGCTGTCCCAGAAGCAATGTGGCGCTCTTTATCTCGCAGACCTTTAACAAACAGTGAGGGCCTGAACGAAATTCTTCGTCAGTCATATGGCGCAATGATGAAGTTAAAAGGCATTACGCAGTTCAACAAAACAATCTTGTCCCCCATTACGCAAGTTCGTAACGTAACGTCTGCCAGCCTTTTTGCATTAGCCAACGGTAATGTCGGCGCTGGTGCCAACATTTTTGAGTCTGTGGCCCTTGTTATTCGGGACCTTGCTAACAAGACAGATGAAGAAGGGCTTGAATATCTGACTGACCTACAGCGGAGAGGTCTTATCGGAAGCAGCGCGGAGCTTCGAGAGATTCAAGATAACTTACGCAGGGGCACCGATCCACGAAACATGAATGTAATGCAGGACGCTGCGCTTGTATCTGATGTAGCCACCACTGGAGACAGGGGATACAGAGTTAAGATAGGGGCCTTGGATCTTAGTGGGTCGCTTGACAGAAACAATAGACGCAATAAAGGTTGGCAGTTTTTAGGCAAAGCGGCAGATCTTTATCGCGCTGGTGATGATGTATGGAAAATATACAACTACGAGTTCGAGACATCTAAGCTTCGTGAAGCTTACACAAAGATCATTGACGACATCCGACAAAACCGTGGGGCGATGACTGACGAGCAGTACCAGTTTCGGATTGACACTGCGACGAACAGATTCAAAAAGTTTTTAGGTGATGAAGAAGGCGGGTCTTTAGAAGAAGCAATCAAGACCCGGGCCGCAGATAACGTGCGTAACCTTGTTCCAAACTATGAACTGGTGCCTCAGATAATTAAAGATATTCGTGGCCTACCCCTTGGAAACTTTATTGCTTTCCCAGCAGAGATCTTGCGAACAGGTTTTAATATCTTAGAGACATCCGCCAAGGAACTTTCTAGCGATGACAAAGCAATCCGCGAGATTGGGATGCGCCGTTTAATGGGCGCTCTTGGCACCTTCTATGTATCCGGGCCTGCTATACGGGACACCGCCATGAAACTGGCAGGGGTTAGTGAAAAAGAAATGGAGGCGGCTCGTACTCTTTCGGCAGACCACCAGAAGAACAGCATCCTTGTTCCCTTGGGAAGAGATCAAGATGGCATATTAGAGCTTATGGACTACAGCCGTTTTAATCCTTACGATGCTCTTATTCGTCCGTTTGAAGCGTTACTAAACAGCCTTGATGAGCAGGACAAAATTAATCCTCAGTCCGATTTCTTAGGAAAAGCAGGGCAAATAGAAACAGCGTTTGAAGAAGCGGTGTTTGAGTTTCTAGAGCCATATGTTAGTGAGTCTATTGCTTTAGCTACTTTAAGAGATATCCTGCCGGGTAATGCTGGGGGCCGTACCCCAGAAGGCGGTCGAACGCAGTCGGGTGCGGTTGTCTACCGAGAACCTGAAACACGAATGAAAAAATTAGAACGGTCTTTGGTTCATGTTATTAATCAGTTAGGGCCGATGAACCTTACGCCTTTGCGTGTGCCGACAGGGGCCGACTTTAATGAGATTGAGCTTTCACGACTGCCTAGAAGTTTGTTTAGCAAGGTAGAAACATTTGGAGTGTCCGAAAGAGAGCCAAGCACAGGTAGAACATATGCTCCCAAAGGAGAGATCCTGCGACAGCTTACAGGTCTGCAAACGTATAAAGTAGATCCAGAAAGAATTTCTAAGTTTAAGGCCAACGAGTTTAAAGACCTTCGATCTCAATCAGCTACCTTATTTAATGATATGGCTAATATGGATTTCGCAGGTGAAGACGATTACATCCGAGGCTACCTCGCTGCAAACGAGGCTCGTCTAAAGGTGTTCCGTAGATTTGCTTTAGATGTTCAAGCTCTTCGAGATCTAGGTCTTAGTAAACGTCAAGTGGCTCAACTTCTAAAGAAAGAGCGGTTGGGTAAAAAAGAGATAGACGCGATTTTAAAAGGAGACTATTTACCATTTTCGCCGAGCGATGAAAAACTGAAACAAGGGAAAGAAAAAGGGCACAACATTCCAAAAGGAATGTTGCGGATGCTTGAAGCAGAATTACGGAAACTTTCGATTGACCCACGGTTGCCTGAAGAAACACCGAGTGAAGCTTTTATCGCGCCTCAAGATAGATCACGCAACAGAAACCCTGCACCTGCAGCCGTTCTGCCGACTGTGGCTGGGCAAGCATTACAGAATATTTCCTTGCCTACGATGCCCGCTGCATCACCTGCACCGCAGCCCGGTCCAACAACCAAGGTTCCGGGTCAAGCTGTAGGAACCCCATTAACTGTTAATTACAAAGGTACTCCAATTCCTGCAGAGTTGCTCGGGGGCGATCCTAAGAGTATAATGAAGAACGTGGAGATATATCGTAGGAGTCAACAACAGTGAACAAAGATCAGCTAAGAATGGAGCTTGCAGACGACGAAGGCTGTAAGTATTCCGTGTATTTGGATCATTTAAATTTACCAACTTTTGGAATCGGTCACCTCATTACCGAGGCAGACCCGGAGTTTGGTGAACCCATTGGTACGGAGGTATCTGAAGAGCGAGTGCATAGAGCATTTCTCTTAGACGTAGCTGTAACAATAGACGAATGCAAAGTATTGTATGATGACTTCGATGATTTACCCGAAGAGGCACAATTGGTTATCTGCAATATGATGTTTAATATGGGTCGGCCTCGCCTATCCAAGTTCAAAGGTATGAAAGCTGGATGCGATGCCCGGGACTGGAACAAAATGGCAGACGAAATGGTCGATTCGAGGTGGCATGATCAGGTTCCGAACCGGGCCAAGCGTTTGGTTAAGCGTATCCGTGACTTAGCAAAAGACTGAAAACATTACATAAAAACATCGATTCTCGTGGACCTCGTTAACAGTTAACGTACCAGTATACCTTCAGGTCCCTGAGATTTGATGTTTTACTAGGTTTTTATACCAGAGATCCTGTCACACCTAGCTCCGCTAACAACAAAGTGCTGTACATCTGGGTCGTTCATTATATCGATAGTCATTTCTGCAGCCCTATCATTACACTGGCCTATCGTTTCATAAGGCCCTCTTATATCTGAAAGAACTTCGCATTCATCTGTGTTCGCCACAAGGCATATAAGTATCATTGCCTCAAACATCTTTATCCTCCGTATCCAATTATCCCACTTCCCCCCAGTTACTGCCAAGATCGGCATCAACTTCAAAAGGGACTTTAAGGTCTGGCACACAAGTTGACATAATCTCTACAATTTTGTCAGACTGCTGCTGAGATTCAACATTAAAACAAAGTTCGTCGTGCACCGTTAACGTAGGGCATAAACCCTCTTCATAACAAACAACCATTGCTTTTTTAGTTTGATCTGCGCTTGACCCTTGGATCAATCTGTTCAATGCCTTGTATGTGAAAGCTCTACGAATTCTGCCCTTACCACCATATTCTTTCATAGCCTGCTCTTGGGGTAAAGGCTTGTTGTAGCTATAAGACACAGGCTCCCACATATCAAAGCGACACTTACGACCTAGCCATGTGCGTATAACTCCTCGGTCTGAAGCAATTCTGGCTGTCATGTCAGCTAGTCCTTTAACAAAAGGAACGCTATCGTAATACTTACTAAGAAGAGAGGTTGCCTCTTCTTCAGTTATGTCCAAAACATTAGCTAATTTCTTTTTCCCCATGCCATACATGATACCGAGATTAACAGTCTTAGCTTCTTTGCGTGGTATTTGAGCCATGTCCGCCACCATCTGATGAAAGTCAGCGTCGCCTTCATGGTACATATTAATAACATCATCGATCTGAGGGTGCCTTTCAGGCCCTGTTAGTGTTGCACAATAATGAGCTAGCCACCTAGGTTCTTGTGAGGCATAATCAAAAGAACCCCACTTACAGCCGTCTTCTGGTATAAACAGGCCACGGATCAAAGACTTAATTTCTGGATCTCTTGCGGGAATTTGCTGTAAATTTGGGTTGCTGGAAGAAAATCTTCCCGTTACAGTGCCACCATCATCTGATCTAAGAGCATGGAAATCACAATGGATTCTACCTTTATGAGAATGTTGAAGAATGGTTTCGACAAATGTCGTGTTAGCTTTGTTAAGCTCTCTTATGCGTACAATTTTCTTAGCCAAAGGGTGCTCGTGATTTGCAAGAAACTGTTTTGTAAAGGACGGAACCCCAGAGTTTTCTGTCCTATGGTACTTAAGCCCAATGGCATCAAACGCCTTTGCTATAGATGTAGCAACCCACGGCTCAATAGCGATGCCGGTATCTTTCTTTACCTCTTCAAGTAAGACCTGTTCTCTTTTAAACAAATCTTTCTTGGTCTGTTCTGCTTTGTCAATGTCAACACGAACACCCTTTGTTTTCATATCCAACAAGATAGGGAGCAAACTGGATTCCAGTTCAAAAATAGATGTGCATTCTTCTTTTACCAGATCTGTGCGTAGTCTTTCCCATAGACGAAGAGTGACCGCAGCATCCTGCTCTGCATAAGGGCCTACATATCTTGATGGTAGACGATACATATCTGACTTCGGGTTAACTCCAAACTCCTCCGCAGCGGAACGCAAAGTTTTCTCGTCCTTCCTTTCGGACAAGTAATCTCTTGCCAGAGAATCCAAGTTATACCAACGTCGGTTTTCATTTAGCAAGGGAGCCGCAATCATTGTGTCAATTATCTTGCCCTGTACCTCAACACCCTCTGCTCGTAACCACCCAAGGTCGTACATTGCATTGTGCATTACCTTTTCTATGTTGGGAGTTGCCAGTGTCTTTTTTAACCAGTTCATTACCGAAGACCTAGGTAAATTTCCTGCGTCATGTTTTATAGGGAAGTACCAAGAGCTATCTCCTGCAGCTACCGCAATCCCTATGATGTACCCATCATCTCGGCACCATCCGGGACCCAGTGACAACAGGTTTGGATCTCTTGTCTCTAAGTCAACAGCGATTCTTTCGTATTGAGAGAGGTCCGGGAATGAGGAAGGAGGTGACCAGTCACTGTCTGTCTTACCCCAAGCAACATCTTTTAAATCTTGCGCCAGCAAGTGATACTGATATGATTCACTCATAATAGCTCTCGATATCTTCCAATGAATGTTTAAAAATAAACACAGGAGTTCTTGGCCCAACGTAAGCACCGGCTACGTTGAAATTAAAAAACTCAATCGCATCTCCCTCGTCCATTCCTTTAGCCATTAGTATGTCAATGCACTTCTCCGCATCATACGCAATCACCTGTTCCAAGTCCCCGCATCTTTCCGCGATACCTATAACAGCTTCATCAAAACCATCGGCTTTGTAAAAGAACTTATCGGCTTCTTTAACTAACGTCATCTGTCAATTCTCCTCCGCAGGCAAGATATCCACATCCGTCTACCCAATTATCTAGGTGGTCTGGATTCGATGCTATTCTAGCAATTTTTAATAACGTCATTTTAATAGCGCAGTCCATACCAACAGGTAGGTCATCTGGTTTTATACTGTCCCACCAGTACCAAACTGTTTCAATGTTTTTAAAATTATCTTCCATGTCACCATGCTGGGCTGCTCTGTCCTGCGTAACATAACTTTTGGCTGTGTCTAATATTTCTGCTCTGTTCATATCGAAAATCCGTAATATCCTGTTGGTTCAATTAAATGAAGATGCTCTTTGGCACGAGTAGCTCCGACATAGAAAACTCTGACCTCACTGTCTTGGTCAATGTTATCTGTGCATGCTCTTGTGGAATCTAAAAAGAGAGCGACGTTATCCGCCTCGCCACCTTTTGCTTTGTGAATCGTCGATATCCGTATCCTCGGACTGCCAGATAGTAATCGCTCCCCCCGCCGACGTACCGACGTAATGTAGCCTATCTCCTTGTCTGACACTTTCAGTACATTCATCCACTTCATCTCTGCATTCACGTTCAAACTGCACTTGTCGATGATGTCTTCCAGAGTGTAGGAAAGATCTGGATCTAGGGATGAAAGGTTTTTTCGTCCAGACTTCGTAATAACATTTCCGTTGAGTAGCTTCGAGAAGTTCTTCAGTTCTGCTGCTGATAAGGAAAAGCCTTTGCATAATTTTAACCACACCTCAATACCGTTTAAGACGTTCTGAGATAAAGACCAGCCGGCCCCTTCTCTCCAGAATAAATAACCATCGTCTTTTAACTGGGCGGCGATCTTATTCGCAATGTAGTTTGTCCTTGCTAGGATTAGCCATTCACCATTCTCCAAATCCAATTCCATTATATCACGGTGCCAAGAAAGGTTTCCTTGCCTTTCTGTGGCTTGCCAAACCTTGTCTTGTCTGGTAGTGACTCGCTTAATCAAATCGTTTGAAAAATCATGCACGGACAATGGTACACGATATGATTTATCAAGCACCATCTTGTGGTCGCTGGCATTCAAGAAGTCTGATACACGGACCCCCATCCAAGAGTATATGCACTGATCGTCATCACCAGCGTAATAAACTCTTTTAGAGTTAGGAACCAAGACCTCCTTAACCATTCTCCATTGCAGCGGCGCTAGGTCTTGTGCTTCATCTATAATCAAAAGATCGTAGCTAGGACCTGTGCCTTGATCGATAAAATCTTCGATCATGTCCACAAAGTCACGCTTACCTATCTGTTTTTTGTAGTCTTCATAAGCTTTGGCTAGAGTTGTCAACTGCTGGTAATGAAGATGATAGTCAGCGCTGTCGTTAAACTGCTGCTCCAAACTAACCTCGCGAACTCTAGCCATCTGAATCATAGACAGGTACTTGTCCCCGCCCGATCCCGGAATAAAGAGCACACCCTCTGACATGTTATTGGATGCGTTAGCCATAAACTCCAGACCCACTAACTTACCTAGCTCGTTGTAGTCTCTGCCCTTGAATACGTCCTGCGATCTCATACCCAACCAATTAAATGCAAGAGAATGTAAGGTACGAAACCACAAAAGAGATTGCTCATCTACAGATAGCTCTGCCAAGGCTCTTTGCTTGGCTTCCTCTGCTGCCTTCTTACTAAAGGACATGAACGCTATGCGTGTGGGATCCATGCCGTCAGCTATTGCATCCTTAACAATGCTAATAAGTTTTGTAGTTTTGCCTGTTCCCGGCGGACCAAAAATAGTTGTTTCCATTAGAAGGGCACCTCCGAAGCTTCAATTTTAACTTCAGGAGTAACAACCTCTGCAGCAAACTCAGGAACCCACCATACTCTAACAGATTTCCACTTGCCGCTTGATGTCTTAAACCTCTTAACACCATGTGCTTCTGAACCTTCGTTCATCTCTTTAACTCTCTCTTGAACTTGTGCCCGTGTGTAGCTGTCAAACTTTTTCTGGCGCATAAACTCCATCAATGAGTCAAGACGAAAATAAGTCAGTTGCTCTTCTGCATCTGTGTAAGGTTTACCAAGCATAATCTCCTCTACTGTTTGCGCTTGAACGCGACCATTACAGTAGCTGTCCAGCAGTTCTAAGAACTGGCCCTTGTATGTTAATTCTTCTGGGACTTCTATCTGATTACAGTTATCCATGAGACTGTTAATCAAGCACTGCCAGTCTGCGTCCTTCGCCCTTTCAGGCATGAAGTTCAACTGCTCCATACAAGAACGCTGGAACAAGCGTGGGTTCTGTAGCTCGTCTGTTATTAGCTCAAGTCTGCGTCCATCAATATCCAAGAACCAAAGGCGGGGCTCTGACATAACCACGGACAACCCACTGATCGTAGGCATTGCGCCCCCGGAACCAATACCGAACTTCATTGTGCGGCAGACGTTCTTATTGCAATAAGATGCCATAGGCTCTTCACTGCAAAGATACCCCCACTCTTTCTTCTCTACTTGATTTTGAATGGTAACAATTTCTGAGGCAGGCAAAGGAGGCTTGAAGTCTTTGGCATTGTGCTGCTCTAAAAGAGACTTCCAATTTACCTCGTCGTATTTCTTTAGAAAGATCCCAAGCTGGAATGCAAACTTGTTTCTCTCTCCCTCACCCACACCGAGCATAAGCTTGGAGCGAACACAAGGGATGTAGTCAGGGTATAAGTTAACCTCGCCACCTATAGGTAGCTTTCTAAATTCTTCTGGGTCAACACTGACTTTGTCAACCATTTCTAAGAAGGCTTCTAGCGTGGCCCCGTCTCCGTCTGGTAGAATCGCTGGACGCATCGTCTGTTCCGAATCAAAGTACGGAAGGTTAATAAAGTTCCCAACATCACCACGCTCGACGAGAACCTGTTCCTGCTTCGGGAATATCTCGCACTTACCGTGTCCCAGCATTGCCGAAATTTCTGCAGCCTTGTCTCTAAATTCTCCTGCACTCATCCACTCCTTAAAGAAAAAGAATACATGCGCCCCGCCTGATTTAGAACGGCACACGATACACGGTACATTGTTTTCGGCAAGCTGCTTGATAAGAAAAACATGATCCAGAGGATACACATCAATATCAAGGGCTCCGAACTTGCACTTGTTGTCTTCATTGATTGGTATTGACCCGACACCAGTCTTGCCGTCGAGATGTGATTGCACAAGCTCTACAGTCAGAGGATTTCTGACAACATAGGACTTTGCTTTTGTTTTACCGGCTCTTCTTTCTTCTGATATATCTGTACGTCCATGTGCAGCACCGAAGCCGGCAAACGCTGCCATGAACCTTTCCGCTAGGGTCATGGTAGTCTCCAAAAAGAATGAGGCGACAGTAACCTTCCGAATAAGAGAGCAAGTTAAGACGGTGATTGATGTCTTCTTAAAATGCTACTGAAACTGCCGCCCCAACTGGTTAAAACGGGATGTCGTCAGTCTTTGTGGCTTGCTGCATCTCTTCAGATGTGCCTGCCGCCGTTTTAATCTCTCCTTTTTGGAAACTGTCCGCCATTTCTTTGGCTTTCATCATGCAAGCAGCCAAAGCGTTGGAGACTTCTGTTTCCCGTGCAATGCGGAAATTATACCATGTGCCTTGGTCATTGCTTTCGGACACAGTTGTGATCTTCCAAGCCGTGCCATAGATAGGCAGGGTAAAAGAACCGTTCTTTCCCATTACTTCTATATTAGTGCGCTGGGCATTCCACTTCTTAGACACCTTAATCTGTGTCTTTTTCATATCCAAAACTGCAGGCGAACAGCCTTCAGTCTCTGGGTTATAGACCATTACCAAATTCTGGTGACAACGAACCAACTCGTTACCGGAAGGCAAGATCTCTGAAGGTCCGTCCCTCTGTGTGTTGTCCAGATCAGGGCTGCTAGCAGGGATCTCCCCCACTAAACCACCACCTTGTGTCCTAGGAACAAACTCAAGGTATTTCATTTCAAAGGCCACAGGAACCACAGTAATACCTGTGTCTTCGGGATAGATTTCACCAGTCACAGTATTAAAAATGTCACCTTGTGAAGCGCCCTTAATGTACTCAGGCTTATCCTTGTTTAACTGTGGGGACAGAGCCTGCAAAATCCTTATGAAAGGTATCTGCATTTGATCTGCACCAATATTTTGTAACCCTGCACCAGCATTCTCTTCAAAGATATCCATTAGACCATCTGGTACGAGGCTTGTTGTTTTTGCTTCTGTTACTGCTGTGTTAGCCATTTCGCTTATCCCTTCTTAATAATAGCACGATTGCCGACATAAACACCGAAGGTGTCGTAGTCGATGTCTTGTTTAGATTCAATACGGTTTTTTACCCAAGACCGAAGAGTCATAGGGTGGATGTGAGTTTTCTGATTTGGCTCAAGACCCTGACCCCGTAGATCGTCGAGTACAGCACCAGCCATATTGTCTTGGCCCATACCAAACGTAACTACAACATCATTTTTAATTATGTCAGCTTCCCCGATAGAGCGGAGGAAGTTATAAGCATCTTCCTTACGATCATCTGGTATACGCGCAGACACATACTTCTCAACAGTGATTTTGTTACCATCAACTGTTAAGCTTTCCACGCCAAGTTCCTCCATCAATGAGGGTATATCCTCCTCATCAACGGTTTTTTTCTTGGCCTTAAGGTCTTTAAGAAAACTATCCGCTTGTTGAATCTCATCATTTAAGGATTGCGATTTTCTTATCAAACGGGATAGGCGGGTTGTACTTCCTTCGCTAACTTTGTCAAATGCTTTGGCGTTAGCGGCCTCTTCTTCAAATAACGAAAACACATCGTTCATCTTTCATGCTCCATGTTTAAAGTTTATCCCCTTCGGGATTGGTCTTTCGTTTTACTTACTAACTTTTATTGTGTCAACTGTTTTTATTCTCTCAAGGTGTTTGCCAAACGCTTCAACGTCTCCGTGCCCACGCACAGTAGCATCGTACTCCCGTACAATATGTGACATTTGACCTCCCATCGTGCGCCCCTCTAGGTGCGCGAGATGTCTCAAAACTTTATGGACCTGATTAGGCACAGCCACTGATTTGTATTTAGTATTGTCCATTTTTATTCCTTGTCTTAGTTAAGAGCCTATGAAATACTACATCAACCGGCTGGGATTTAAAAGGATTTTTTATGAAAAAACCCAACTATCGCAATGTAGAAGGCAAACGCTGTGAACTTATTGCAGTCGATTGGCTTCTGTCTCAAGGCTGTTACACTTACACACAAACTATGGAACAAGGCCCCATTGACATTGTTGCTTTGTCTCCCAAAGGCGAGTGGTTCTTCTTCGATGTTAAGAAGGCCAGTCGTAGAGAAGACGGAAGTATCATCAGTCGAGTCATAAAACCCAAACAAAAGAAGCTGGGTGTCAGACTATTGTATGTGGACATAGATACAAATGAATGCCACCTATACCCACACCAGTTCAACGTAAAGAAGACCTCCGTAAAGAACGCAGGCAACCGACAATTCAACGGGGTCAAACCTGCAGCCATTTCTTCACTTCTTCACCTAGAGTCGCCCCCGCAAGATTAATTTTCTGCTGTAATGCCTTGGCGATGTTTATATCAACTGTGCCCGGGGTCACTAAATCCACATACAGAACACTAGACTCCTGTCCTATACGATGGCACCTGTCTTCCGACTGCATTCTTGTTTCTAAGTTATAATCATTAGCGTAGTAGATCACATTGTTAGCCGCCGTAAGTGTCAGGCCATAACCTGCCGTTTGTGGATTCCCCACAAAGAACCGTGCGTCACCATACTGAAATGACTTGATTGCCTCTTGACGTTCATCGTCTGTCGTGTCCCCAAAATAACTTACCACGCTCCCCGGTCCATGTACTTTTTTGAGAGTCTCCACGATCTTCTTTATGTCATATCTAAATCGGGACCAGATGATTACTTTGCCCGACATTTCGTCAATGGTGTCTAACATCGATTGAATACGATTATTTTTTATCTCCACCAAATCTCCGTCGTCTGTTCTTATGTGACCACACAACACTTGCTGCATTCGTAACAGCTTTGTCATCACCTCAGAGGCAGTCACTAACTCCCCGTCCTCCAACAGAGCAATCGCAGCAGACTTTAAACTATTGTAGTGTCTTGCCTGATCTTCTGTCAGGGCGACTTCTCTGATTGTGTATATCTTGTCTGGTAGATCCAAAGCTTCATCTTTGGTTACTCTGTATGAAAAGATTCCAAGCTTGTCTGTTAGTTCAGGTAAATTTCTATATCCTATTATTTGTTGAAAAGTATGATTACCCATACGTTGAGTGCGAGTCATGGCGTATCTGTTTTGAAAAGACCAGTAGGATTGAAACCCCAGAAGCTTTTTGCTTAAGAACTCACACTGAGAAAAAAGATCAAGAGGTGATTTTGTTACTGGTGACCCAGTTAAGATCCTTCTAAATGTCGCCTTCCCACCAAGTGTAACCAACGCCTTAGTTCTTTTGGCTTTGGGATTTTTGATTGTAGTGGACTCGTCAATTGCAAGTATGAACGAACTGCCTTGTGTGAAAAGATCCAAGTATTTTTGCACCTTTGGTGTTGCGAAACCCTCCACATTAACCAGCAATATGCGGAGGACACTACGCTCCTGCACGGCACTTGAAAGTCTCTTGGCAGCGGCTTTGTTGGGATTCGGATTCCATACATATACCTCATGTGGAATCTGTTCGGGAAAATGGGCTGGTATCTCCGATGTCTCCCAATTTCTGTAAACTCCCTTTGGTGCAACCACAATGGCTGTATCGATCTTATTCTTTTCATATAGCCATACGATGTTGTCGATGAGTACTTTTGACTTACCACAACCCATCTCCATAAAATAAGCGAAATTAATTTTGTCGTGACTTCTTACTAAAGCCTCATGCTGATGCTCATAAGGCTGCGTCTTGTAATTGAACATGTTTATATTAAAGCCACCCCAACCCCGAAGACATTGTCCCTGCCGGAAACTGTCTGGAAATATAAGTTGCTTCCCTCTGTCTAACGGCAACTGGATCGTCTTCAAACCGTTGCCCTTTCATTAACTCTTCCTGCTCTGCACTGGTCAAAAAAGGCCCGTGATAATTGGTAATCCAACATCTCCTTGGAACTCTAACCCAGCCCTCCAACTTACTAAGCTGGGGAATCATCTCCATCGATATCCCAGTCAGGGACGAAATAGAAGTGAGGTGGTGATTCATCTGCCACATCCTCTTCGCTACCAGCACCGCTAGATGCGGATGGTTGGGGAAATGGGATGATGTTATCGTCAGGTTCAATGTGTAATTCTTTTGGGTCATCTTTGTTACTCATCTTCTACGCTCCCTGCCATAATACCAAACCTAGCTGCTTCCATGTACCACAATATTTCAGCAGGATCTGAAACTGTGGTAATCATTTGAATTGCGCCCTCATGGTTCTCACCCATTATTATAAGATCCTTGAATACTTCTCCTGCTATCTCACAAACTGTGGGGACAGGTTCTTTGGTTCGCTCAACCCTGTGAATTGGGAAAGATATAATATTGCTTTTATCACTCATACGGGTGCCCCTTGACAGCAGTCTTCTACAATAGCGTGACATGTTGTACATTGCTCGTGCCCATGCACGAATATTGTTCGTAATACGGTGTGGCAGCGAGGGCAGTGAGTAGCACAAACCATGACCTGCTCCTTTTCTAAAATCTCTTTATCCTTAATCATTGTGAAGACCTCAAGTAAGGAGATATATTACCAATAAACAAGGGCTCTTTTACAAGCACTGCATCAATTACCTCTAAGTCTGTAGCAACATACCCCTGCTTTTCCAAAGTCTCGTTCTTGCTCTTTTGTCTTTTAAAGGCTATGAGTTTAGCTTGCTGATCATTGCAAGCCCTTACCTGCTTAAATATTTTGAACTCAACTACCATACTTACCTCGTAAGTGTTCGGCATATAATTTCTACCCATTGATCTTCCTCCGTTAAAATTATTGAGACATTCCACAAATTTGCTGCTTATCCATTTAAAGCGGCACAGCTTGACCGGTGATAAGCCCTCCATGAATTGTAAGACGCGGGGAAAAGGACTTGCTGGCATCTGTGGCTTTTAGGACGCTGTCTCTGTCGTCCTTTAGAGGAGAAAGGCCGCTCCCCAGTAAACTTTATGTATCCTTACTAATTTGTAGCCCACAAACAGTGCACTCTATGTACTTCTGACCCTTTTCAGGTTCGGGCAAAATCGTCTTACACTTAGGGCATTTGCCTGCCTCTAAATACCTAGCTAATGTTCCATCACCTTTTTGAATAGAATCAAACATACTTACTCCAATGTTCGCCCCACGCTTCTGCCACCATGTCATGGATTTCATTCATATCCATGTGGACAAGCTTTTGGAAATGCGGCTCCATTTTGCGAACAAATTCATCATACGTCTCACAACCTTCAATCAAACTTGATGCAGTGTCAAGAAAATCCTCTTCCAACTGCATAGCCATTGCTTTTACTTTACCCATTTTTTCTTTCTCCTAACGAATCCGGTTTGTTTATCCCAGACATCCCAATGAAACTTTTTAGCCGTCTTTGAGTCAGGGTCTTTACCGTGGCTGGCATACAAAACATTTACAACACCATACCCACAAGAAGTGTTCATTTTATCTTTAGCCAACACAGTTAAGAATTCACCCTTATATGAAATCTCAGACCCCACCTTTGGTATTGAATAGCCTTTAGGATTTTGAAATCGTTTATGCCGATAACCATCAAGTGGCTTGTAATTTCTGTAATCCGCCGACAAATTTTCAGCAAAATGGTTTATTGCTTTTCTGTGCCGCGCACCCTCATCCAAAATTTTCTTAGGTGCAACTGTAAAATTAACCCATGAATAGATCATCCCCAGTCCTTCCTGTCTTCCTCTTCGTTAAATCCCTTGGTATAGGCGCAGATCTCATCAACGCTCATGTCTTGGAGCGCGACCTTTGAACCTTTGTTTGTGCCTTCAGGCCACCAATGCGGATCATAGCTTCGACCATAATACCTGTCCGCTGATCCACGATCCATTGGACTCCCGTGCTTTGCTAAATCAATCATTTTCTTTGACCTCCTCTTCCTTAATAACGTCCTCTTCCAACACATAGTCCGCCCAGTAATAACCTTGCCTCGTAGGCGGGGCGAAACAGAACTCTTTCTTCAACGTATCGACAGCTTGACGCAGATTCCTAACGTCAGACAGATTGCAGTCTGACGACTCTTCGATCATGTTGCACATGTTCATCAACTTGTTGTGCATATCTAAAAGCTTGATACGCATATCCCTAGTTATTCTCTTACCGTTAGACATTACTTTGCTCCTCTATTAAACTCACAATGTTTCCATACGAATCGGCTACCCAGTAACCACCATTGTTACTGGTTCCATTGTCCACGACACATATGTCGCGTTCAAACTTGCCCCATCTACGATGTTCGCTTGTCACGGCGAACGTAGTACCAGTCAGTAAAATCTTTCCTTCATTGCGTCCTGAATTCTTACAGATACGGCTCAATTC
>UEXM01001602.1_pt1 | contig 18294 bp, 7 predicted proteins | sample 1796661 | NCBI WGS metagenome assembly UEXM01 (sample SAMEA4772469, study PRJEB27181) | metagenome | reverse complement strand
ACTTTAAACAGATTATTTCCTTATAATAACTAAAAGAAATTATGGTAAATATAGATACAGTATATCAAAAAGTTTTAGCGCTAGCTAATAAAGAACAGAGAGGCTATATAACACCTCAAGAATTTAACTTATTTGCCGACCAAGCTCAGATAGAAATATTTGAACAATATTTTTACGACACAAACCAATCAAACAGGCAGCACGGAAACGATACTGTTTTCGCCGATGTTAGCGATATGTTAGAAGAGAAAATGCAATTATTTCAATTTTTTGACGGGTCAACTCAAATAAATGATAACACTATATATGTTGGTGTTGGTCCTGCGGATAAGATATTACCAGATTATATTTATAGAGTGGTTAGAGTAGAGCGCAATGGAAGTGAGTGTGAAATGATGAACACTCAAGATTTTAACGATGCTATTAACGGTGGTCCATTAACTAGACCAACAGAAAAAAGACCCATTGTTAATATTAGAGGTAGAGTAATGAGATGTAGCACTAGTTCCGGTGTTGTGCCCACTGACATTATTTATTTTAGAAGACCCTTGACGCCACAATGGGGCTATGTTGTTATAACCTCAAAAGCCTTATACGATCCAAACCCCACAAAAACAACTCATTTCGAATTACATGGATCTGAAGAATCAGAATTAGTATACAGAATACTAGCGCTTGCTGGTATATCTATTAACAAGCCAGGTTTAACACAAGTTGCAGCAGGATTAGAACAGGCTAAAGTACAACAAGAAAAACAATAACTGAATGGGATTATTAGATAACATTATTCAAAGTGAATACTACCAAGGCGATGACTTAGGTAATTACCAATTTGTATCTTTACAAGATATCATAAACCAATTTATGATGATATATGTTGGTGAAGATAAAATAATATCAAAAATTAAAAGAACAGATGTCGCTTTTCATGCTCAAAGAGCTTTGCAAGAGTTTTCGTTTGACACGTTTAAATCCTGTAAAGCGCATGAGATTACCGTCCCAGCAACGCTACAAATGCCGCTTCCACATGACTACGTTAACTATACTAAAATTAGCAGTGTAGACTCGTCTGGAATAAAACACTTGTTATACCCTACGTCTAAAACTTCAAATCCCTTTCAAATATTGCAAGATGAAGATGGTTCTTATAGTTTTCCAGAAGAAGCAGAGGAAGTTGTAAATAGAGACTTTTCATCGGGGTTTGATTTTTGGAATAAAAATAAAGATGTAAGTAATAATTCAGGAATTTATAACACCAGCGCTATCGTTGGTGGTAAACTAGTTTTTAGTCACAGGACAAGGGGTGGTTACGGAGCTGTACCTCCCAACTTTGGTCACGTTATGGCGGTGTGGCAAAAATTAGACGTAAGTGACAAGCAATATATAAATTTAAGTGGAGATGGTCAATCTGTTGATATCACGGGTGCTCCTGGTATATTGAGATTAGGGATAATGACAAACAAACCAAGCTCAAGAACACATAATTACTTAAGCTCTTCAGTGCCATCTATAGCCGCACAGAGAACGCCAAACTATAATGCCAATATATTTAATCTTACAACCTCAGATGGTGATCCTAGTTACATAGAGTGGAATACTAGTGATAACACCACAAGTAAAGAGTTGCTAAGTATCGATGTAAGTCAATTTGATGTTGTCTATGTTGTTGCTCTTTCGTTTAATGAATTCTATACTGGTACAGCTATGACAACATTAACCGCGACAAATAATATAGATAACATAAGCGTTACAAACGCCTTAGCAAGCACTAGTTTAGCTTCACCATTTACAAGTGGAACAAACTCTTCTACTTGGAATAGTTATAAAGCAAACACTCCATCGGAAAATCAAGATGATTATCAAGATGATACTTATTGGAAAATGAATGGTAATAGATATGGATTAGATCCTCAACATGCTCAAGCTAATGGTTCTTTTTATATAGACTGTAAGACAGGAAAAATACATTTTAGCTCTAATATTAGTGGAAAAACTGTGATATTAGATTATATAAGTGATAGCTTAGGTACTGACGAAGAAATGAAAGTTCATAAGTTTGCTGAAGAGGCTATGTATAGGTTTATGGCGCACGCGGTATTATCTAATAGAGCTAACATACCAGAGTATCAAGTTATGAGATTTAAAAAAGAAAAAATTGCAGCAGCTAGAACAGCTAAACTAAGGTTGTCAAACATTAAATTAGAGGAAATTACTCAAATTTTAAGAGGTAAATCTAAACAAATAAAACATTAATGAATGTCTGAAATTAAGCATAATTTTACGGGTGGTAAAATGAATAAGGATCTTGACGAGAGACTTGTTAAAAACGGAGAGTATAGAGATGCGATGAATATACAGGTTTCAGACTCAGACGGATCAAACGTTGGTGTAGCTCAAAATATACCTGGAAATAAAGATATAGGTTTTATATCACCAATAGGATCTAAATGCTTGGGGTCAGTATCTGATGAAAAAAACGATGTTTTTTATTGGTTTATACATGCTGATGATGGTCAAGTGCAATCAGATTCAATACATAGACGAAACGACGATGGAACTTTTGACGTTATTTTTAGAGATATTAAAGCGGGTACACCTAATGCTGTTTTAAAATTCAACACTAAGATAAACGCTATAAACGTAATAGACGACTTGTTAATTTGGACGGATAATATAAACGAGCCTAGAAAAATTAACATTAACAGGTGTAATCAGCAAACTTCAAACGTCAACCCCACCCATACTCAAGTACAAAAAACTGATGGTTCTTTTGAGGATATAAAAGAGGAGCACATAACTGTTATAAAAAAACGCCCAACAAACAAACTTGCAGTACAAAACCATACTAGTAGAGTGTATGGTAATACCGTTGCCCTTAGCAGTACCACGGGTGATTTAACTTATTCAGGTGTTGTAAGTGTTACGGAGGCAGGTTTAATACCACAAACAGACGACATTTACAGATCTAAATCTCCAGATGGTGTGGTGAATGTTTCTGCACACGATTTCTCAAACGCTGAAATTGGAACAACATATAGAGTTACAATTCCTATGAGTTCCGATGGTAATAGTGATTTTGAATTAGATTGGGTGCAAGACAATGGCGTGGGTGTTGGTGGTAATTCTTACTCAAGTGGTAACGCTAAGTGGACTGGAAAAAAAGTTGTATTAAAAGAGTATGATTCAAGTGGAGATGCTCCACCTACACCTTTGACAGATTATAGAATAAAAGGTGTGTTAACTAATTGGACAAACGTTAACAATCCACAGCTTATAAGCGACACTGCTTTGCAGACACCTGGTTCTTCAGTTGGACACTTAATGGTAGAGTTCAAGGTAACAAATCTTAACGGCGTTCCGCCAACCGGTAGCGCCGGTGTTCCAAGACTTTATATTATAGATATATTTGATGAAGACGAAAATTTATTTGAATATAAATTTCCTAGATTTTCTTATAGATATAAATACAAAGACGACGAATATTCTACTTTCGCCCCGTGGACAAACGTTGCTTTTGTACCGGGTGCGTTTGACTACCATCCAAAAAAAGGATATAACATAGGAATGACCAACAGGTTAACTTCACTTACACTAAGCAATTTTAGACCTGGCGACACACCTACTGAAGTTACAGAGATAGATATTTTATACAAAGAAGAAGGTTCTACCACTGTATATGTTGTAGATACGTTAAAATCAAATGATGTAAAAACGCTTAATTCAAATACACAAAACGCTTGGGACACAAACAGCTACACGATTAGTGATGAAACTATAAATGCTGTTGTACCTAAAAATCAATTAATAAGACCCTGGGACAACGTTCCTAGAAAAGCACTAGCGCAAGATATTACTGGAAATAGAATTGTTTATGCAAATTATTTGCAAGGTTACAATTTACTTTCTAACTCAGAGCAATACTATCCAGACATAAGTGTTTCTATACTTTCACGTCAGGAGAATTCTTCTTCAGCGGTAAAATCTATAAAATCACTAAGAGAGTACCAACTTGGAGTATTACTTGTTGATGAATATGGTAGGGAAACACCTATACTATCATCTGCAACTGGAACTTTTAAGTTAGAAAAAGACAGTGGGGTTGAGGGTAATAAAATGCTTGTTGATGTTAATAATTTTCCAACTTTTGACGATCCAGGTATTAAGTACTTTAAGTTTTTTATTAAAGAAACAGCTGGAGAGTATTATAACATGGCGATGGATAGATCGTGGGATGCTGAGGACGGTAATAGATGGTTGTCTTTTCCTTCTTCGGATAGAAATAAGATTGATATAGATACGTTTTTAATATTAAAAAAAGCAGCAGAATCATCTGAACTCATAACAGACCCAGCTAGATACAAAGTACTAGCAATAGAAAATGAAGCTCCAGATTATATAAAACAAAAGAAGTTACATATAGAAAGTCAAACACATGCAAGTTCTGGCAATGTTTGGTTTTCGGGTACTGCTCCTGGGGATATTCCATCACCAGGTCAAACACAGTTTAAAATGCACTACACTCAGTTTGAGAGTAGTAGTGGTTCGGCATTACATGAAATAGACGACGGTGTATTATACATAGAGTTTGGAAATAGTGATGGATTAGCTTCTCAAAGATATAGAATTGCAGAGATAACATATAGTGCGGCTAATAGTCTTATCAATTACAATGTTGTTCTTGAAAATCCACTTGAAGATGATGTTGCTGCTTTTTCAAATAATACAGGTATGCTTGATAACACTACGTTAAATATTTACAAGTATGTTGTTGAGAATGATGCTAAATTTGATGGTAGGTTTTTTGTCAAAATATTTGCAGATGATACTTTCATACAAGCGTTTGAAAGTTTTGTTCCTGAAACAACAACTAGTTATCAGGTGCTGGGTGATTTACGTTTAGCTTACATGAGTAGCGATCACGGAACAGCTCACTCAAAAGAAAGAACAGGACACACGGATACTTTTGTTGATGGTAATTCATTCAATTTGCTAACAAGAGATAGTTTATATGATAAGTATTTTGGTAGAGTTGCATGTTACTTTAGAGAGTATTCTACACCCAACACAAATAGTAACTATGATTGGGGTAAACAAGCGGGCGATAATTCACCTACTGTAACGCACAATGTCGGTAAGTTTAAGTTTGGTTATGATAATACAGATCCAGATTTATCTGCAGTTGGCTGGGGAGGAACTGCAATATACCCTGAATGGATGAATGAATTTTTGCAAACCACTAGCTCAGGACATAATGATAATCAAATTAATTATTATGGTTGGTCTTGGTCTAGCGTGTACTATAGGTCTGACATTAATGCGCCTTTTGAATCGCTAAATGGCACTACTCCACAGCTTAACAAACGTGATCCAGATACAGAGGTTTGGTTTATAGATGCTGGAAAAGTTTATGGGCATAGTGGAAACCATGCAAATGGCACGTTAAAAGCAACTGGTAACAATACTACAGTAGCATACAACGAGGGTATTGGCGTATTTGGCGGTAATTTTCTTATAAATGTGGCCTTAGGTCCTATTTCTTTTGATTGGCCTAGTAACACCTATGTAGGCAATCCGCACCCTGATGCGGTAGGTTTTTGGGATATTGGAGTACCTGGTGGTAACCCTCAATACGACTATACTTCTGTTGCCAACATAGTTACTAAACTTAACGTTGGTACTAAATGGAGGTTTAAAGAAGATCCAGAAAAACTAACAAACGTTTATACCGTTACAGCGTTAAATAAAAAAGGTCATTTTAGATATACTAATACTTTGTATAACGAAGCAACACAAAACAATCCTAATAATCAAGGGGATGGTTGGAACTCATATTTACCACCTAATTACACTAAAAACTATAAACTAACTTGCTCACCATCTATAGGGACGGGTTGGAACCCAGCTTTAGGTGGTTTTGGTTATATCGCTTCTGGGTATGATCTTTCTATAAACGCTGCAATTATAAGCGGTTCAACTTCTAATACTTATGACATAGCGGACTACTATATAGTTTTAGATTCAAATGAAGCCACGTGCGTCAACACAAATCAAGTAGTTGATATAGCGGTTGGAATGGTGGTACAATCATATAATAATGGTGGAAACGTACTAACTACAGCTACTTTAAGTGATGTTAATCCAGCTTTATTAGTTAAAAAAATTGAGCAGCTTGGAAGTAAATATAAGGTTTATTTACATGGATATATGTCCCCGTTAGACGCAACCCACATGTTCACCCCAACAACGGGTCAAGCTGTTAGGTTTAGACAACCATTAATGAATGGTTATAGTAAAAATTCAGCTAAAAGAATAAGTTTAGAAATGTCGGGTGATTATAGCTCCGAATTATTAGGCGCTGTTGAGTATTCTATTGAATTTATTGGAGAAACAAGTGTTACGGAAGACATGCCTGGTAATCCAGCGATATGGGAAACTGAACCTAAAGACGAATCAAATCTTGATATTTATCACGAGATTAGTAGTTATAATGCCTTGCGGCTTGACGGCGACACTACTAAAACAGCTATCCCTATAGGTTCTCAAGTAGAAATAGAAAACGGAAATGGTTCATTAGCACAACCATGTTTTGTTGTTAATAACTCTGATGTGGGTACAACTTGGAACACCGGAGTTTTAACACTAGACCAACCAACGGATGGTTTACAAGGCTTTGGACTCCCGATGACTAGATTAAAAATAACCAAACCTGACGGAGACAGTATGTTAGTTGGTGTGGCTCAAACACCTAGTGCAGCTGATTTAGCTGATACAACAACAGCCCCAACATCATCTCCTTTTTTTATAGTCAAAATAAACAAAGCAAAAGCTACGGATTACGAGTTAGATTGGCATAATTGCTACTCGTTTTTAAATGGCGTTGAGTCTAATAGAATTAGAGATAACTTTAACCTACCTTTTATATCTAATGGGCCAACGGTATCAACTATATTAGAGGATAAAATTAAAGCAGAGCGTAGGGAATACGGTTTGATATTTTCAGGTATATACAACTCTATATCTGGAGTTAATGATTTAAATCAATTTATACAAGCTGAGAAAATTACAAAAGACATAAACCCAATATATGGTAGTATTCAAAAACTGTATTCAAGATCGACAGCTGACGGTGATTTAATAACATTATGTGAAGATAGAGTTTTAAAGATACTAGCTAACAAAGACGCTGTGTTTAATGCCGACGGAAATCCTCAACTAACATCAAACCTAATGGTGCTTGGGCAGGCTATACCGTACGCTGGTGAATATGGAATATCAAAAAACCCAGAATCATTTGCCTCAGAGTCTTATAGAGTTTATTTTGCAGACAAGCAGCGTGGAGCTATATTAAGATTGTCTAAAGATGGCATAACACCTATATCAAAAAATGGTATGAAGGATTGGTTTAGAGATAATTTAAAATTAAATAACTTTTTACTTGGTAGTTATGATGATAATAAAGACGAGTATAATATAACGTTACAAGAAACAACTGAAACAATACCTAAAACAGTTTCATTTAAAGAGGATGTAAATGGTTGGGTTAGTTTCAAATCGTTTGTACCTGAAGACGCTATTAGTTGTGCTAATGAGTATTACACTTTTGCTGATGGAATTCCTTATCAACACGGTATAACTTCTTATGAAGATTCCTTTGGAGAAGAAATACCTAACTACAACAACTTTTATGGAGATTACACTGATTCAAGTTTAACCGTATTGCTCAACGATGCTCCTAGCAGTGTTAAATCCTTTAACACAATAGGTTACGAAGGCTCTAAAAGTAAAATCGACGAGTTAACACCAGCCTCAGCATCTTTTACAAACATACTCGGCCAAACGGTAGCCCCACCAAACACGTTGGGTTGGCAGGACGACCAGTATTACAACACTTCTTCTTCAAAAGGGTGGTTTGTAAGCAACATAATCACTGATATGGAAAAAGGTAGTGTTAATGAGTTTATTGAAAAAGAAGGTAAGTTCTTTAATTATATAAAGGGTTTACCTATCACTTTTAATATTAACAATATTTTAACTAATACTAGTAATTTTGACACAAGTAGTTTAGCTGTGCAGGGTTTAGGTACTATATCCACGGCTCCAGCTGTAGCGAGTGTGTTTGGGTGCATGGATCCAAACGCTTTTAACTATATGGAAACAGCTACTATTAATGCCGTGTCAATGACTGACTCTACTGATCCTTGCATAGCTACTATTCAAGGGTGTACTGACCCTAGTTCATATCTATACAATGAGTTCGCCAACGAAGATAACGGTAGTTGTCAATATGCTGGGTGTACGGATGATGGTAATATTGTAGGTTTTAGCAATAGTTGGGACAGCCCATACCCCGGACAAGCAGCTACTAATTACAATCCTAATGCCGACTGGCCTTGCGCTACCGATCCTGATGTGATTTATTGGCAAGGTAGTGGTGGTATAAACGCTTGCTGTACTTACGATGTTGATGGCTGTACTGATGCTACGGCGTTTAATTATAACCCGCAAGCTAATATTGACGACGGAAGTTGTATTGCAACTGTTTTGGGTTGTACGGATCCAATGGCAAGTAACACTAGTAGTGCTGCAAATACGGAAGATGGTAGCTGTGTATACCAAGGTTGTATTGATAGCACAGCAGATAATTATGTAAATCCCGCTCCAGGTCAACCGGCACAAGGAGCTGGTCTAAACAATAGTTTATCACCAAATGCTAAACAACGTTTAGCTGGATCAGCTAATGGAGGTACTGGTTCTGGTGGTGAATTAGTAAGCGGAAATAACTACACGGGATCTGGTGGTTGTGATCCTACTATCCCTTATCAATCGATATTACCTTATCCAGGAATAATACAGTATGCATGTTGTACTGGTACGCCATCTTTAGATTGGCCTGATATTACTCACGCTATTGATGTTGGTGGTAATCAAGTAGATTTTACACATGATTGGAGCGCAATTTTCCAAGGCTTACAATTTGATTTACATAACATGGTAAATCCTTTGCCACCTTGCGCAACGGTAGACGATGGTTCATGCTCATACGGTGGGTGTAGTGATCCTAACGCTGGAAATTTTGATCCTATGGCAAACACCGGTAATACTACTGACTGTTTATATTGTGGTGCTATGTCAACAATTGACCCTACAGTTCAAGATCCCGCTGCTGATAATTGGGATGGAGCTGTAGACGCAAACAGTAATCCATTCACCGCAGGTTGTGAATTTTGCCCACAAGCAAACGTTACTTCCACCGTGACCTCTGAATACAACTGCACGCCCAACACGTATTGTCCTAATGGAGCTACGCTTAGCTTTAATTGGGATGTTAATTTAGCATCAAATGAAGTTGAGCCAACGGCTATGCATTTGAAGTACCGTGAAGTGGGGGCTACATCTTGGAGTACTGAAATCGTGTCGTACGTATCAAATCAAGTTAATTATCAAGTTGATATCACTGGTTTAACACCTGACACTGATTACGAGCTTGAACTTCGATATTATTGTGCTGATTCTATGGCATGGCCTACTATTGATAACCTCTCTTCAATTACAACAACAACGATAGCGCCAAACTACACTGGTTGTACTGATCCTACCGCTATTAATTACTTTAACCTAGCTGTTACAGACGATGGAAGTTGTAATTACACTGGTTGTATGCTTTCTAACGCTATTAATTACATACCAACCGCAACTATAACTTGCCTTGATGATGTAAACTATCCTGTTTGGAGTTACTATGATGTGCAGACAGGTATAAACACGACTTATGGCGGGTTAATGCAAAATATGCCAAATGTGTGTTGTAATTATGGTGGGTATTGGTATGACACTGTATATGGCTGTATGGATTCAAACGCAGAGAACTATTGTTCAACTTGTATTGAGGACACTTTTGATTATGGCTATCCAATTTGTCAAATCTTAGGATGTACTAATGACAGTCAATTAACTACAAACAATAACCCTGATGTAAATGGTTATTGTACAGATGCTGTGTATACAGTTCAAAATAGTGTTACAACATATACTGGTGGAACTCAAGTTGCTGGTTCTCCAGGCGCTTGGACTCAAACCTGTGATGATGTAGGTCAAACGGGTTATGATGCGGAAAACTATAATCCAGCGGCTAACTATGATGAACTTAATTCTAGTTCGTGTATTTACACGGGTTGTGGCGCCCCTGGTTGTGATGGGGTTGTTGGTTATAACGGTAATGGTACTATTACCAGCTCTATGTATTTTGCCGGGTATTTCAGCATTGGTAATTCGCAATTGAGGATAACTGTGTTTGGTGATACTGGCCCAGGACAATTTACCCAAGGAACACCACTTGTTTATGACAATTGTCTAGCGCCTCATCCTACAAATGGTTTTGTTGGTGGTAGAATAAAAATAGAATACGTATCAGGTATTACAGGACTTACAGAGTATTTTTGGGTTGATCACGACAATGTAAACAATCTAGGTTATAACGACTATCAGTTTGGTGCAAGTGATTTTGGAGGTTCGCTACCACAATCAGGAACAACTATTACAGCTACCTTCTCGGTTTACTGTTACAATGGCGAGGAAGCAACAAGAGTTGTAGTGATTACGGGATCTTGGTAAGATATAGTACCATTTAATATTAATAACAAAAACACAATATGATTATAGAATACCAATTTCTTTTTAACACGGTGAACACATCAGCACAAGCCGGTGATGTAGCTTATTACGTTAGTACGTCTGCTCAAGGTGGTTTTGACCAAGATAGCGGTAACATTTCAGTATTGGGTATTATAACTCTAGTTGGCGATGGTTTTATTAATATTGCTTACGATGATGCTGGTAGCGTTTCTTTACCATCTGCAGGAGAATATTTAATGTTTGCAAAAGATAAGAGAGCCAACACCTCTAGTTTACTAGGTTACTATGCTGAAGTAGAACTAACAAATAACTCCCACGAGTATGCTGAGATTTTCTCTATAAACTCTGAGGTTGAGGAAAGCAGTAAATAAATAAATAAATAAAATATGTCATACCACTACGGTTCATCAAACTCATCAAGCTCATCTAGTTCGTCTAACAGACAAACTGGGAGTGCTCAAGGTCAAGCTACAAGCGCACAGCGTCAACCTGCTCCTCCTGGATATCATTATATGCCAGACGGCAGTTTAATGCTTGATTCTGAAATGAGTGGCACGACGCCAATGAGCCAGCCTTCCGCCGCTCCACCTGGTTTTCACTACATGCCAGATGGTACGCTTATGTCTGACAACGACCCAGCTATGTTGAGTGGTGGTGACTCAGCACTTCCTATAAGAGATCCGCAGAGAGATCCGTATACTCCCGTGCCAAAATGGCATATGTGGGGAAGAGCTGGTTGTGCTATGGAGCATGCTTATCAGTGGTACATAGATGCTGACCCCGCGGTGTATCCTCAAAGCTCGGGTGATTGGAGTAAACTATCGTTTACAGATCCAAACGGTATGGTGCACGGTATTGACCTAGTGTTCGCGTTGGTTAACAAGCTTTTACCAGGCTCTATGCAACAAACCACGCCAGACTCTAGTTATGCTGCACATCCCGGAGGTCCAACACAACTATCTTACAAGCTTTGGAACAACCTACACAATAACGAACTGTTCTATCAATGGGCAGGAAGTCCTAGTGTGGGGCAGGTGGTTGCTTGGAGAGGAGATTACACAAGGGACGCAAACGATAATTACACGGGGCTTTCTGAGGAGAGTGGTAATTTTTACCAAGGAGTACCTACCCCTGTAACAATGGTTTATTTGGGTAGAAGCGCGTACGCTATTCCTAGTAATATCCCTGGGTTAACAGGAGTTTTTACTCCTATTAACTCAAATCAAGGGCCTGGAGGTTCAATATATAATTTTGCACCATTGGAACTACATTACCCAACCATCCGCCATACATTTAACTCTTGCAAAGATGCTATTACCGCTTGGCAGCAAGGACAGTTTGGTGATATAGACTTAGGTCCTTTAGCTCGTTTTGCTGGCTCTTATAACTACAAAGAAATTGATGATTATTCTTTGTTTTTTGCTAAAAACCCTAACCAAACTGGTGATAAAGAAATTAAAATAATTAATAGTTTTAGTATAGATACTTCCGACATAGATTCTAATGGTGAAAAAAGAAATTTTAACATAATTGGTGACGATGGTGCAATGTTTAGTATGGAGGTTTTAGATGCTGACGGAAATTACTACAACTTTGCAAGTGATACGTGGTCTACAACCGTGTCTAGGTTAAATAAGTCTGTTATTGAGGGCACTAAGTATAGTGGCTTTATAAATTTTTCAAACATTGCTTCTAAAACACACGTTTATACGTTACGTCTTTTTGCTGAAAGCTCTAATAGTGTTCAAACAAAACATTTAAAACGTCTTGAAATTAGAAAAAGCGATGGCACTGTAGACATAAACAACTCTATTGGGTCAAACTCTATACTATTAACAAAAGAGATTTTTCAACCTCAAGACTTAACACTAACAATAAGTTGTATTCAACCAAGTAGATCAAGCGCTACTACTGACACTGTTGATGGTGAGGTTACATCGGGTAGTTCTATAGTTATGGACGCGAGTTATTTAACTAAAAAAATAAAAGTAGGTGATATTGTATCGGGAACAAATATAACCACTGGTACTACGGTAAAAGAGGTAAATACCGATGACAATGTTAAGAAGTATACTTTATCAGCCGCTGTAGCGGGAACCGTCGCTGATAGCGCTACGCTTACTTTTACTGGACCCTTTAACAGTATGACTCCTCGTTATGGAGCGGATACGGGTGCTGCTGTTATAACACCAGGTGCTAAGGGCAAAACTGCAAGTTTTTCAATAACTGCTACAGCTCCAAATGGCAGATCTTTTATATTAAAAAGACAGCCAAAAGATCGTGATATATGTTATGTTCGGGAGGTTACTTTTGGTAGTTCTGCTTCTCCGATAGAAGGAGAAAACACTGCTAGCAGTACGTTGTTTTATAGGTGGCCAGTAGATAATGTTGCTGGGTTACGTAACGGTATGATACTAGACCCTTCTTTTTCCACCGGTTCTAACGCAACTATTGATTCCTCTATACAAGACTATCTTGTACAAACAACTGTAACAAGCACTGAGACGGTTGCTTATGAAACTAAAGTGTCAAAAGAAATTGAAATGCAAAGAGATAAGGCACGACAAGAGCTAGAGGTTTTAAGACGTAGGGAAAGTTCCGAAAAAGATATAGAAGCTTTTATGAGAAGCCAAGAGTATTTGTTTAAAAACGGTAGTGAGTACGAGGAAATCGTCACAACAGATTATGTTAGGCAGCTTATTAACGGGGTTACTACTACCTCTGAGCCCTCAAGTATAAATAGAAAAGGAATAGTAACAGCTGTTGCTGGGGAGTTAATTTTTAACAAACAACAAGTAGACGCTCTTAAAGACGATACTAGTGTTAAGATTATAGGTTATAAGTCTGATAATATATACCTCATGTCTTTTGGAACGCAAGTGCATTTAAACAACTTAAAAGCCGAACTAACAACAATAACCACAGCAACATCTTCAGCTGTTAGTGCGAGCGCAAGTATACCCATAGACAATAGAGCAGGTATAATTGATGGTGTTTCTGAGGTAAGCGGTATTGGTATCAAAACAACTACGCTTGTCTCAAGCGGTGCTAATGGAGTTACTGGAGCGGGTACTATAGTAGTGGACTCAGCACAAACTATAGAAGACAACACTACACTAACGTTCGCAGGAGCTAGTAACATTGTTACTATAACAGGTGAAATTGCAATATCTGGAGGAACTTTAGAAAGTGCTACTAAAATATACTTTGATTTAGAAAAGTTCTTAGAATGTGTTTAAAGTAAAAAAACAGTGAAAACTGTGATAATAAATATACAAAAATAAATTATGTTAGAATTCATTGAAATATTCCTTTTTGGATCAAACGATCCACATGTAGTTAAAGCTATTTTACCAGCAGGCCTTATGGTTGGAGCCGGAATAGCAAAAGGCCTTATGGGCTATGATTGGGGTGGTAAAAGAAGAAAAGCTTTGGCAAAAGCTAGAGAAGATTACGAAAAGCAAAAAGATGTGTTTAGAGGTTTAGACACTAGTAACGCGTATGCAGATATAGAAAACAAATATAAAGGCATGGAAAATGCTTTTGAAGATTTAACAGTTAACACTCAGCAGGCAGAGTTTGAAAAACAAATGTTTCAACAGTCTCAAGCTACCATAATGCAGGGTCTTAAAGGTGCGGCGGGTAGTAGTGGTGTGGCTGGTTTAGCCCAAGCCATGTCAAACCAAGCTATAAACCAAGCTCAAAAAACATCAGCTTCAATTGGTAAGCAAGAGGCTAAAAACAAATTGCTAGCTGCACAGCAGGCAGGTAAAATAGATCAACTTGAAAGGATGGGCGCTGATAAGACACAGCAATTAATAGCAAAAGGACAATTATCCTCTATGCAGATGGAACAAAGTAAACAGAGTACTTTATTAGGTATGGACGCTCAGTCGGTTACTGGAGCTCAACAAGCTGTTCAAGCTGGAAACCAAATGATGATGAGTGGTTTTAGTGATATCATAGGTGGTGTTGGCGCGGCTTATACCCCAGGAGTAGATGGTGCAAAAGGTACTTATGAATACTTTTAAAATAAATAAATAAACATGGCACAATTCGGAAAAGCAGACGTAGGATTAATAAAAGCAACAGCTGGCGCTGAGCGAAGTAAATTTGTTGATGATGACTTAATGGCAGGTATGGCTATTAGTGGCTTTGTTGATGAGTTAAATAAAAAAGCGCAAGTTCAAGCTGGTATTCAAGCTGGTATTAAGAAGGATATAGACGATAAGTTTGGGACGACTTCAGCTAACTTGCCAACTCAGTTTTCAGAAAACTTAGTAGAGTTTGTGCCTGGTATGAAAAATAGGTACGCTGGTATTCAAGGTAACGATATAATGGGTAAACACAAGCAATCACAAATCTTAACAAATCATGATGATTATTTAGTTGAGGTTGAGGGTTTAGTAGGTACTATTAAGGCTAATGCTGATAGTGATGCTGTTAACGGTGTTGGTCATAATGCTAAAAGTAGTTACTATTTAGATCAAATGAAGGCTGAAAATTACCAAGTTTTTACAGCTTATGATAAAGACGGTAAACCTTCACCAAACGTAGCTGTGCCAATGAAAACAGAACCTAGATTAAATGGTTTCGAGTTTGAGTATAATGGTACTAAAATGACTTTAGCGGATTTAGATGGAAAAACATTTACTACTCCCGGTGAAGAAGACGCTATTGGAAATGCTTCTGCAAAAGCCCGAGCAGCATACGAAACGGCTTCTAGCGGGTATAACGAGTGGAACTCACTTGAAGATAAGATAGACGGAAGACCTAATCCAGCTAAATATCAAATATATAATTCTAAAACACTACCTAGTAGAGAATCAAACAAAGATAACGCAGCTGCTGAGCTGGGTATATATAATAAAAACGTTGGCTTATTGAAAGGTGATAGCGATCATAACAATATTGCTGATGCTAGTACGTATGGTAGTCAGTGGAAAAACCAAGTTGATGGGTATAGTGGCTTAGATTTACAACACACTTTGTTTACAGACGCTAGTGATGATGATGTGGATAATTCTTATGGTGACCTTTTCATAAACCAAACAAGTAAAGATCCTAACATGTATAAAAACGATAAGGATGAGTTTATAAGTTTCAACGTTGGTAATGGAAAGTCTATACAGTATGGTGATGACGATTGGAACATGCGTACTGAAGCAGAACAAAAAAGCTTATTAGAAATGCACATTAGAGGTGGTCGTACGGATGGTAGTTATAATCCTGACGAGAACTCTGATTTCCACAAAAATGGTTATGCTAACTTTATGGGTAACGTAACTAGAGACGCTGCTTTAATAAAACAAAGAAATTATTTTGAAAACAAAGGCATGTACTTTGACAATGGCGATGGTAATCCTGTTAATAGTGCGGAGGTGCAAATGAATAGAAAGCAAATTGCATACACTGATCACAAGTTTGATGCTGCTTTTCCAGAGCGTTTACTCGGTGGGGAAAATTTTAATGAAAACCTAACTGCTAACGGAAGTATTGGGAAAGCACTTCTTGAGGAGTTTCCAGATGCCGATTTATCATTTATTGGTGGTGGTATGATAGAGGTTCCTAGGGTTGATGGAAAAAAGGTTACACCATTTAAACTTAACGGTCCTAACAAAAAACAAGAATTAAAAAGATTAAAAGAGCACCTGCAGAATTATAAGCTTACTGACGTTGAAAATAGTTTAGCTGGAAACATGAGTAATAGCACTAAAGACGAGGATTGGAAAAAGATGCGAAGAAAAGGTTTTAACTACCACCCTTATGGGCAAACTACAAGTGATTATTTGCAATTTGAAGGCAGTACCGGGAACATCGTTACAGGAAAATTACAAGTTAACGGTTATGACGAAGAAACTAAAATGTGGAAAGTTACAGATACAAATGGAGTTGCTCACGAAGTAGACGAAGATACTCTTTATCCAAAAGGAATATAAAGTATGGCTGAGTTTAAACAGTTAAACAGAAAACAATACAACGCGCTTAGCAAAACCAAAAAAGAAGAGTTTAAAAAAGCTTACGTGGCTCATCATTTACCAATGTTTAAGAAGCACTGTGAAGGAACTGGTTTAAACCCTGAGATGTTGTTGGCACAAACAGCAAAAGAATCTCAATATGGTATTTCTGGTTTATCGTATACGGACTTTAATTATGGTGGTAAAAAATATTATGGTGATATAAACGACCCGGCAAACGTTAATAACTTTGCAAAATATAATACTAACGAAGACTTTAAAACAAAAGCAGAGGCGGACGCATATAAGAAAAAACAAGAAGCTAAAGGTTTTACCACAAAACACGTAAAAAAGTTAAAAGCAAAAGACGGTACTTATTATTACCGATGGAGAGGACAGCAGGCATTTAAAAAGTTTGCAAACGCAGAAGATGGTATTAAAGCTCAAGTTGAGTTTTTTTCAAAATCACCAAGAAGATATAAGAACGTAGGGAAAATAGAAGATCCTTACGAGCAAATGGAGGCTATTAAAAACGCTGGTTATGCCACAGATTCTACAGGTACGTATGTTAGTGATATAATAGAAATATACGATGATATAACTAAAAAAGATGGTAAGTATTATAGTGATGACTTAAAACTCTCATCATCAACTTTAAGCAAAGTTGGTAGAGCAACGGAATTGGGCCTTCAAGAAGAATACGAAAAATATGTAAACGAACTAGGTATTGAGGGCGATGAAGATAAAGGAGAGATTAAAACCTTGTCTTATGAAGAGTGGTATAAAGAGATTGATGCTATAGGATCACCAAAAGCTCAAAAATTAAAAAGGCAATCCCTTCAAGATTTAGGACCAAGAGTTGTAAAAACTGAAGAAAAAAAAGAGGATGAAGTTGTAGGTAAGGTAGATGAGGATGGGAAACTTATTTTAACACCGACACCTATTGTGCCTAGAACTACTATAAGCGACGAAGGTGAGGTTGATTTTGGTGGTCACATACAAAAACGTAAAGACGAACTTAAGAAAAAAAAGGAAGAAGAAAATAAAAAGAAAGAGAAGGTTTACCAGAAAAAAGAGTTAGTACCTTTGTCAGATTTAACAGAGGAGGAGATAAGCAACTTAACAAACGAAGAAAAAAAAGAGTACGGATTACAACCTACTATTGATATTGTTGAGGATAAGAAGGTAAAAACCGAAATGATAGATAAAGATGGTGATGGTATACCGGATACTATCGATGCGGATGCTGGCGAGGCAACTCCAGAAAACCAACTCACAGTTTCTACTGAAGAACAAGTTGTAATTGACGAGCAGGAGAAAGAAGAGGCTATAGAGACTGTAGAAACAGAGGAGATGGAGGTTCTTGATGCTAATGGTAATATAAAGAAAATAACTGTACCAACTGAAAAAACACCAACAACCGTAGAAACAGAGGGCGTGGTAACTGAAGATGTTGTAGAGGAAAAACCAGAATTAGTTAAACCAAAGCTTAAAGACTTTAAGACTTCAAGTGATTATATGAGAGCTAGGATGAAGTATTTTAAAAGCGTTGAAGATCAGGATGAGTTAGACTTTGATAATGAGTTAGACGACGACGAAATAAAAGAAGTTGTTGATATGGAGCAAAACTCAGCCGTCATAGATGCCTCTAAAAGAAATATATTTAAAACTAATGGTAAAAGTAATATATTTAACAGTATAATTG
>UEXM01000478.1_pt2 | contig 18295 bp, 30 predicted proteins | sample 1796661 | NCBI WGS metagenome assembly UEXM01 (sample SAMEA4772469, study PRJEB27181) | metagenome | reverse complement strand
TTTAAAGTTGCACTTGCAGAATTTTCTAAGTTGGGTATTAAAGGTGTACTTCAAGGAGACTTGATGTGGACAGATGATATCGAAACAGATACTATTGACGGAGTGCGTTATTATACATTCCAACCTAATACAATTGTATATGCTGTTCCTGTTGATAGTGATTTTGGTAAACAGATTAATGCATCAAAGATTGGTATTGTATGGCATACAACTTATAAAGGTTCTGCACTACAAGATATGAAAGCATCATTCGGTGTAGATATTAAAGGATTGTCTAATCCAACATCTGTATGGATGGATGACGCAACTTATAAAGATGTTGCTGGTAAAGCGACAATGACTGAGAAAGAAACAGAAGCAGTTACTAAATCTTTATCTGGTGCTGGTAAAACTTTTCAAAAGATTAACTCTGGTATGTTGACTAAGTTTCTAAACATACAAAATAATTTTACAGGAAACCTTGCTGGTGCATCATTAAAGACATATTATAATAGTAAAGTAAGACAAGGTAAACCTATCAACAATCCTAAAGCACATGCAAAGGGATACGAGAAGTGGGTATCTGATACATACGATAAAAGAATTAAAAGTCTCAAAACAGAGAAGTCTCAACAAAAAGTTGAGAATGAAAAGAAAGAGATGTTACGAGAACTAAAGAAACATACAAAGAATTTAGAACAGGTTATCTTGTTTCAGAACTATCTAATTGAAGCAAAGATGGGCATCGTAAAGAAACTAAATAGTGTTAAGCAATTAACTGATACATTCATTAGAACTGCAAATGGTTTTAAAGTAGTTAATCCAGAAGGATTTGTTGCCATTGACAGAGTTAGTGGTAATGCAGTAAAGTTAGTTGATAGAATGGAATTTAGTTTTAATAACTTCACAGCAATTAAGGCGTGGGACAGATGAAGAAATTCAGTGAACTAACATCTGAACTGATAGAAAGAAAAGCAGTTTCTATGACTCAAAGAAGAGCCATGGGAAGAAGAATGGCGAAGATGGCAAAGTCATCTGCATTCAAGGCGAAGGTTGCACGAAAGAAAAAGAAACTTGCAACACCAGAGATGTTACATAAACGTGCATTGAAAGCTGCAAAGGCAGTTATACTTCAGAAGTTTGCTGGGTTAAGTCCAGCGAAGTACATGCAATTGGCACCTGCTGCAAGAGTAGAGATTGATAATCGTATTGTTGCAAAGAAGGGTGCTGCGATTCAAAAGATTGCTAAGAAGATGATGGTTAAACTTAAAAAACAAGAATTAGAAAGATTGAAAAAAATCAGACAGGGTGGAGATAAATGAAGAAGTTTTCTGAAATTATAGAAGCTCGTGGTGATACTGCTGTATTTACATTCGGCAGATTTAATCCCCCGACTACTGGACATGAAAAATTAATGGAAGCAGTTGCCAAACAGGCAAAGAAGAATTCTGCTCCTTATTACATTTTTGCATCTCATTCAGAGAACGCAAAGAAAGACCCTTTACCTTATGCAAAGAAACTTGCATACATGAAGAAGATGTTTCCAAAACATGCAAGAAGTCTGGTTGTTGATAAAGCAAGAAACGTATTTGAGATTGCAGTCACACTACACAACAAAGGACATAAATCAATCATAATGGTTGTAGGTTCTGACAGAGTTTCAGAGTTTGATGCACTACTAAACAAATACAATGGAACTGAAGCAAGACACGGTTACTACGGTTTTGATAATATTGAAGTTGTATCTGCGGGCGAAAGAGACCCAGATGCAGAAGGTGTTACTGGAATGTCTGCATCTAAGATGAGAGCAGCTGCAGTTGCAAATGATTTTGACCAATTCAAACTAGGATTGCCTAGTACATTTAAACAAGGAATGTCTCTATTTAAAGATGTTCGTAAGTACATGGGTGTTCGTGAGTCTTTTGTTCCTAGAACAAATGTAATGACTGATGAAGATGTTATTCGTGACTTGTATGTAGAAGGCAAACTATTTTCAGTTGGTGACATTGTAGAAGATAATTACACAGGTGTTTCTGGTGTGGTTGTTCGTAGAGGAACAAACTACATTACATTCAAAGAGGAAGATGGAACACTACACAAGAAGTGGTTGTATGAAGTAAAACAAGATAAAGATATTAAGGACAGAAAAGGTACTGAACCAGCAAAGTATTATGCAAAAGATGCTGATGGTGATGCAATGTCCAAATCTACAAAACAAAAACGTGCGGCACACTTTGCAAAGAAAAAGGATGGCCCTGCTCCAGGCGATGGACATGCAGAAACAAAACCATCTAAAAGTACAAAGAAATTTAAAGACATGTTTGGTGAAGAAGACCCATGTTGGGATACTCACAAACAGGTTGGAACTAAGAAAAAGAATGGCAAAGAAGTTCCTAACTGTGTTCCTAAAGAGGAGTTTCAGTTAGACGAAAAGATTGAAGGACTTGTTACTAAAGCAGAAAAGTCTGGTGTACCTTATGGAATTCTAAAGAAGGTATATGACAGAGGAATGGCTGCATGGAAAACAGGACACCGCCCAGGCACTACACCACAACAGTGGGCATTCGCAAGAGTAAATTCTTTTCTTACAGGTGGTAAGACTAGAACAACTGCTGATGCAGATTTATGGAAACAAGCAAAAGGAAAGAAAGAAGAGAGTGGAGATTCTCGTGAAATCGGAACTGATGCGAGTAGACAAGAAAGGCAGAAAATGACGCCAGGACAGAACATTGTCTCTTTCAAGGAACACCTTGATTGTGGCACACCAGATTGCTGTAACGAATGTGCAGAATCTAGTTTAATTGAATCCAACCAATATCGTGTTGGTTCAGAGAAATACTACGAATTTTTTAACGAAAAAAGAAGCCTTTACGAGAGAGGTGAATTAAGTCCAGTTGGTTTTGATAAAGAACTACTGGAAGGTGATATCGGTAAATACGACACATATAATGGAGAACATGTTCCCTTGGACTGTCCTATGATGGAATCTGAATACCAAGGGAAAGATGTTGAACTAAATAAACCAAAGGTCGGTGGTTCTAAGAAATACTATGTCTATGTAAAAGACGGAGACAAAGTAAAGAAAGTTTCTTGGGGTGACACCTCTGGTTTAAAAGTTAAGTTAGACGATAAAGAAGCAAGAAAATCGTTTGCTGCAAGACACGATTGTGCAAACAAAAAAGATAAGACCACAGCAGGATACTGGGCGTGTAATTTACCACGGTATGCTAAACAACTTGGTTTATCTGGTGGGGGTAACTTCTTTTGGTAAACCCATATAATGATGTAATGGAAACTGATTTCTTCCTAAGAGAATTTCAACATGACGTTGATGATGGAGAGTTGGTTTGGCATCGTGATAAGAGCGATAGAGAAATTGCAGTCTTGTCTGGTAACGGATGGAAGTTACAGATGGACGATGAACTGCCTGAGGAATTGACGCAAGGTAGATTATATCATATCAATAAGATGGTTTACCATCGTTTAATAAAAGGAAGTGGTAAACTACTACTTAAAATTAGGGAAAAGTAATATGACAAGATATAGCAAAACAATGAGTGAGTCCCTTGCAGAAGTTCGTTCTGTAACACCAGAACAAATTGCAGAAGCATCTGCTCGTAGGGACGCAATGCGTCACGGTGCTGGTGGGAGAAGAGGAATCGACCCTGCTGACAGAGATGATGTAAAGGCAACTGACAAAGACCAAGAACTCGCTAAAAAGAATATGATTATGCAATTGCGTAAATCAAAAGACACTAAAGGTAACTTCTCTATTGAATTCCAAGATGGAAAGAAACAGAAGGTTGACCCTAAGTTTGTTGAGTTGTTGTTAAAAGCACATGACATGATTCAGAAACCAAGAGACAAAGAACAATTTGTTGGTATGATTTCTAAGTCGTATCGTGATATGCTTAAGACTGCGAAGATGGTCTCAAAACAACTTAGAATGGGTGAAGAAGTTATTCTTGAAGTAAAAGAAGAATACGTTTGTGAAGATTGTGGTTGTGAACAAGGTAACGCAGACCCTAACTGTGATTGCCCAAATGACTCCACTGATTTACAAGCATCTTATTGGGTGAAGAAAGAAGAAATTGAAATTGATGAGATGAAGATGGATGACCCTAAGTTGAATAAGATATTCGACAAACTAAAGAAGGGACAAACCATTAAACTCAAGACTAGTTCTACAATCAGTAAGGGCAAAGACTTTGTTGATTATATTGTTAAGTCAAAGAATACAGTAAACAAGGGTAGAGTAGAAAAAGTCACACTTGTTACTAAAGGTAATGAGAAGGCAGTCAAGAAGTTCCTATACAAAAGAGATGGTAAAGTAACATTTGCTATCGGTGATATGGGTGCATCTATTGATGACATCAAAGAGGACTTTACTCCACATATGATGTATGACCCTAAAACTGGAAAAGGTTATAAGGCAGAGAAAGAAGCAGACCATCTCAGAATGAAAGACATGGGATATACCCACGAGAAACCAGAGATGGATGAGGCAAAATCATCTACAGGTTACGAACTATACCACAAAGACTTTTCATCTGCAATGCAACATGCATATGCGTTTGCAAAGAAGAAATTTGGTATCGAAGTTGACCCTAAAGAGATTGATGACAAGGTTGCAACTGGGCCAAAGAAACCATCAAATGGTAAAACCAACTCTTACAGTCTAAAAGCAAAAGGTGGTAAAAAAGGAATCCAAGTACAGGTTTACAACACTGGTAAAAACTATGAGTTGAACATGTACAAAGAAGAGGTTATTTCTGAAGAGGAAGAACCACAGAAGTCTGATGGCGCTAAAGCTGTCGAACAGGGACGAGAAGATAAGAAGAAAACTCGTATCGCACAATTGCAGTTGCAAATCGCAAAGGCACAAGAAACTATAAACCAACTAAACGCACAGGAGAAATAAATGTCCAAGTATCTTGAAACTAAAAAAGGTAGTATTGAGAGTGCTGTGCTTGAGGCAATGTCTCCAGCGCAACAAGCTGCTATCGCAATATCTAAAAAAGAAAAAGAACAAAAAGAAAATAACTATATTCACGCTGCAAAGATGGCAAAAGAAAAGGGTGAGAAAACCTTTACTATCGGTGGTAAGGAATATGATGTTGAGGAAGCATTAGCAACTGAAACTAATAAGAACGACAAGTCTGATGACGGTGACGGTATGGACGCAGTTCAACCTAAAGCAGTAAAGAAGAAGTTTGCTGACCGTAAAGATAAAGACATTGACAACGATGGTGATGTTGACGATTCAGATAAGTTCTTACACAAAAGACGTAAGGCAGTTTCTAAAGCAATCAACAAAGAAGAAGTTGAACTTGATGAAGGATATTCCCCAAAAGAAATTAAGATGGCAATCGGTATTGCATCTGATAAAAGATATGCTGGTGGCAACTATAGTGGTGCAGTAAAGGCTATCGAAAAAATTAAAAAGGGGTTATCTAATCATAAACAAGTTGCGGCAGTTCTTAAAAGACAAAACGAATCACTTGCTGAGAAGGCTGCAAGACATATTGCAGACATGTGGAAAAAATCTGCTGAAGCCAAAGAAGGTAAAGTCAAAGAAGATGAGGAGTCTCCTAAAAAGAAGGAAGCTAAATCTGCAATGACAGGTAAACCAATGGCAGGGGTAGAAGTTAATCCAAAAGAGTCAAAGGCGAAGTAACATGAAAAGTATCGTGGAAGTCACGAGTATTAACGAGGAAGAACTTCCAGAACTTTATTGTGATATGGATCAAGTTCTTTGCGATTTCATTGGTGGGTATGAACAACTCACTGGTAAGCAATTTGAGAAAACTCCCAAAGAAGAACGCTGGGATGCAATTACAGGTAAGAAAGATTTTTGGCATACCTTACCTTGGATGCCTGGCGCTCAAAGATTGTGGAAATTGATTAATAAATATGATGCGAATATCTTATCTGCATACTCAAATAGAGATGGGAATAGTCGGAAGGGAAAGAAGTCTTGGTTATCCAAGAATGCAAAACCTACTGGTAAAATCCATCTTGTACAACGTGCAGATAAAAAGAAGTATGCCACTACAGACGGAAACCCTAATATTCTAATTGATGATTATATGAAGAATATTAAGGAATGGGAGTCTGCTGGTGGTATTGGGATACACCATACATCCCCAACAAACACTATTTCTCAGCTGAAGAGAAATGGATTTAGATAAATAGATAAGTAAACTTTAAACTAGGAGAACTATCATGGCCCTATGGGGAATAACAGATGCAGATGAAGCAAAACCAAAGTGGTTGACATCAGCAGAAAAAGCAGACGTTTTCGCAACCTCTAGAGGTTGGGTAAAACTTAACGGTAAAGGACTTGAAGAAGTCATTTGCTCAATCGGTGGACTTGCAACAGCACTTGCTGGAGCAGACATTAATACAGCCGCATTTAAGACTACATCATTTGATGAGTCTGCTGGTGGTAATATTGATATCACATTAACATTTAACGAGAAAGTAACAGTTGCTGGTGGCCCACCAACAATTACTGTAACTAATGACCAAACTGGTTCTGGTACAGATGCAACATTTACTGCTGCATACCAATCTGGTTCAGGCACAAACAAACTTACTTTCCGTAAAACATATGCTGCTGCAAATGGTGGTGTTGCCGCTACTGACGTATTGTCAATTGGCGCACAAAACATTGCACTTGCTGGTGGAACAATCAAAGATACAGGTACAACTGTAAACTCTGGTGTTGCAGTTCCAGCTGGTACAGCCACACTTACAGCGGTTGCATAAGTAGTATAAACAACGGAGTATATAATGTCAAAGAATGATAAGACACTAAGTGTCACTGAAATTGAACAGAAAAAAATAGATTTGCAAACTGACTTGGATAAAGTAACAAGTCAGTTGCAAAATATGGATAAGATGAAGGTGCAGTTACAAGCACAGGGGAATGCACTATCTGGTGCGATTCAACAGTGTGATGTGTTTCTAAACCTATTAGGTGAGTCGAGTCCCGACAAAACAGTACCCTCGCAAGACGATAGTGCGGCAGTAAATACTGCACTGAGTTGAGGGATTAAATTAACTAAGGAGAAAGAAAATGGCAGATAAAAAAATTACTGCACTTACAGATTTGGGTGCCGGAATAGCAGCAGAAGATTTACTTCATGTTATTGATGACCCATCTGGCAACCCTGTAAACAAAAAAATTAGTGTTGCTAACTTTTTCAACAACGTACCAACTTATATCGCATTAGACGATACAGTACAGGTTGTTGATACAACTACAGAAGCGGTTAACGTAACTTCTTCTATTTCGCACATCAATACATCAATCGCTGGTGGAGCTCATGCGGGCGCACTTGCAGATGGAACTAACGGACAAATTAAAATCCTCACTATGGTTGCTGATGGTGGTAATTCTGTTGTTACTCCAGCAAATGCAAATGGTTTCTCAACTATTACATTCGCTGATGTGGGTGATACTGCAACTCTAATCTTTACTGGTAGCAAGTGGAACATTATTAGTTCTCATTCTGTTACAGTAGCATAAGGAGATTACTATGAGTGAACGACTAGGTGCAAATGGAATGCCAATGGAAAAGAAGGATGAATCATCTGAGATGATTTCTGAAATTCTTGAGGTTAATCCAAATAAAAAAACTAAAAAAGCAGACAAGAAAGAAGATTCATTATCTTCAGAATGGACTGCTGATGAGGACGTAAAAGATGAAGAACTTTAAAAATCATATTGCAGAAGAAGTCTCTGCTGACGGTTCTGATTTTTCTAATGACGTATCAGACCCTAACACTGTAAAAAGAATCAATGCATTCTTAGGTGCAATGGGTGGTATTGAACATCTTGTTCCAGAACATGCAATGAATAAACTAAGAGAAAGACTAGGTAGACTAGGACTTTCATTTGGTGAAGTTTCTATGAACGAAGATGGTGGAAAAATGTCAATGCCTCTTGCACAGTTTGGTGGAAGAACAGGTAAAGACGAGAATGGTGATGATATTAATGATGATGGTATCTCTCACAAAGTTGAGGGTGGATTATCATTGGAAATACAACACGAAGTCACTAGCGGCGGAACACACTTTATCAAGACTAAAATCGTTTAGTAACGGTTTATATTATGTTTGAGAAGATAACTAATGATAATGTCATTATGTTTGCTATAAAACACTATGACAATCCACAATGTGAAGGTGAATCAGAGTTTCACGATGATATGAAACGCTTTAAGTATATTAAGCGTTTGTTAAGAAAGTATCGTGAACATGGTGAACTGAAAGAAAGACTTATACTAAATCACATGATTGTTGTTAATAATGTGTTTGGTGCAGAGGCAGGTTCTACTTTGTTAATTTTTAAGATTGAACCAGAGTTTTGGTCTATTCTTAAAACATTTATGAACTTCTTGGGAATGCTCCCAGAAGGAGAACTTGAACATATAGACGAAGATAAACGTGTTAAGGAAGTATTAGAGAGAATATAAATGGGTAGAGCGATTGACTTATTTGTTACATACCGTTTCGTTAAACTGTTAACGACACCGTTTGAAAAGACTGATGCATATAAAATGGGCATCATCGACAAGGACGGTTTCCGTACAGATAAGATACTGTATAAACAAGCAGAACAAAATGCATACACAGTTTTACATAAACTGGTATTCAATATTAAACGCATATTTGCAAAGGTGCCTGGACTTAGAACAAGACTAGGAACATATGCAGCAGCCCTATTTCTCTTAAAGGATACTTTTAAAGAGCATGTCGAAAGTCCAGATATGTTTGAGAAAGGACTTCTTGAATATCTAAAACAACAAGGCGTTGAATTCGATAATACTATTGTGGAAGAGGTTACTCTGGACAATGGTAAATTAAGTAAAGGTATTTACGTTCTCACCCAAGATGTTGTGACAACAGAAGCAGAAGGTGAAATTGATGCTTTAGAGGGTGATGAGGTAGAGGTGTTTGAAGATAGTCCACCAGAGGATACTATCCTTGGTGTTGACGTTTTCAGTGCAGTACATAAAAAAACAAAACAGAAGATATATGTTTCTTCTGAAGATATAAAAGAACTAGACATAGGAGACCTATTATGAGTTTCAAATTTGATGACATAATGAAAAAGTTCTATGACGACCCTAAGTTGGGCATTAAGACTGAAGATGCTCCAGCAAATGCATCTGGTAGTGCAGTCGCTGGAACTGGTGACGATAGCTCTACTGTGGTAGTCAAGAAAAAAGAAAAGAAAGCCTACGATGGTAGAACCAAAGAAGGTAAAACATTCTTCAAAAGAATGGCAGAACGTAAAGCAAAAAGAGAAGCATCTCGACTTGCACAGAAAGTTCAAGAAAATACAGTTAATCGTGAACACGAATACCTTATGGTAGAAGATAACGTGGATATGTTAAAGAGTATTGTCAAGAACAAACAAAACAAAAGTATCAAGTTCAAAGATGGTTCTATGAAAGTTGACTTGTTTACTGCATCAGCAATCACACAAGTTTTCGATAAAGTTAATAAATCTAATCAGAAAAAAATGAAAGATATGATTAACGGTAAGAAAGCACAGTTTATGAAGATTGCAGACTTTTCCTTATCCAAGGTTAAGTAATTTGAAAACCTTTTTACAGTTTGAGCAATCATACTCTTATGCTATGGGTAACTATAAACCAATTGCAGATTTAAATGCTGCATCTGGTGATGGAAACCTTTCCAAATCTGATTTGGATAATGTAGAGAAGTATGCAGACAGACTATATAAAAGTGTCGGTATAGACGTAGAGTTTACTCGACATTTTTTAGATAGGGTTAATGATGCACGAAACAAGAAACAGATTACTGTGGCGGAGCTTATTCGGTTATTTAAACAATCGTATAAGAAGTACGGTAAGAAGATTGCTCAACTCGGCCCAGATGCCGAAGCAGTCTTAAATGATATGCAGACAGATGTTAATATGCCGTTTGCATTAAAATGGGATGGTAAGGAACTGGATTTAATTGCAAAAACTGTAATGAGAAAAACAAACTTTGCAACCAGTAACCAAAAACTATCCTTTAAATAAAGGAGAAGAAAGATGAGAAATTGGATTAAAGCAAGAATCGAAGAAAGAACATCATGGGATGGCGCTGCACTTATAGCAGTTGGAGTAATCGTATTGATTGCAGGCCCATTTGCATCAATGGCTGCATATGCAGCGATTGCTTATGGTGCATGGACAATTTGGAAATCTGAGTAAGGCCATGAACAGTAAATTTAGTATTGGTGTTGTAATTGCGATTGTTTTACAGGTATCTGCCTTTGTATGGTGGACTGCACAACAGGCGCAAACTATTTCACAATTGAATGAACAGGTATCAGAACTTACTAGTCGAATGGCAGTGGAAGATGATGTAAACTTCAAACGTGACATTAAAGATTTAACAGCAAAAGTTAATGACATGGATGATTGGATTACAGAAAACTTTCATAATATAGAAGAGTTAATCGACTTTGCAACTTTCACAGAAAATAGATGGGCAAGTGAGTATGCAAATGACCCATCCTATGAAAGAAAGTTCGGTACTAAGGCACCAGTGGAATGATTAAATTATATGCAATAATTATTATTGTAGGTATCTTGGGTGGTGCAGCGTATGGTGCAAAATACTATTACGACACCACTCAAGCAACCATTGCTACTTTGCGTGATAATAATGCAAAACTAGAGGTTGCGAATGAAACCAATCAAGCAACCATTGAGAAGATGGGACAGGATTCAAAAAGATTGAATGAACTGAACTCTGAACTCAATGCGAATTTACGCAAGTCTGAAGAATACGGAGATGAATTGCGTAATACATTAAATAAACACAACCTAACGCATCTTGCAAACAAGAAGCCTGGGTTGATTGAAAAGAGGATGCAGAATGCGACAGATAAACTTTGGGATGACCTTGAGTCTATTACTAGCGACAACGCTGGTACTGAGTAGTTGTTCTACTTTTAGACCTGAGGCAGAAATTGTAGTACAGACAAAGATAGTAGAAAAAACTATCCCTACAGTTCAGCATCCTAAACCAGTTCAAATGAACAAGGTTAAGATTTATGTTGTTTCTCCCGAAGAGAACTATGATGACTTCATCACAGAGTATTCGGCGAAGAACGGTGCAGACTCATATATTGCGATAAGTGTGAAAGACTATGAAAACCTATCTAAGAACTTTGCAGAACTTAGACGTTACATAGAACAACAAAAACAGATTATTGTATATTATGAGAAAGCAGTTGCCCCAACCCTAGAGGAAGAGGACAGCGAAAAAACAGGAGAAGAGTAAATGGAATATTTACAACTTATAACATGGGACTTAATTGTCCACCAACTTATGACATGGTGGCAGTTCACAGTGGTAGGAATTCTTATCATTGTTGGATTCATCATTAATTTGTTCGGTGTAGATAACAAGACAAAGAGATGTGGTTTTGAATATAAAGATATGCCACATATGATGCCAATACCAATTGCGACCAAAGGAAAAGGTTTCTGGGGTGCAATCTGGATGTGGTTAACAGGAAGTAGACATTGGGTTGTTGCGAAAGATTTTCATTTTAAATTAGATGCAGTTGAGTATGTAATCCCTAAAGGATTTCAATTTGATGGAGCATCAATTCCCAAATTCTTACACACATGGTTATCACCAACAGGTGTATTGCTTATGGGTGGATTGGTTCACGATTACGCTTACAAGTATGAGACTCTTAAAAAGAAGGGTAAAGGTACTTGGGGTAAGATGAACCAAAAAGAAGCAGATACTATTTTTAGAGACATAAATGTCGAGATTAATGGTTTTCACTTTTTAAATTACCTTGCTTACTGGGCACTAAGACTTGGTGGCTTTGTCGCATGGAATGGACATAGAAAAGCAAGTAAGAAGAAGAAGTAAACATGGCAACCGTAAAGACGATTGAAACCGAAGTAGAACTTCTAAAAAGAGAAGTCGGAGATATGAAGAAAATTCATGTTCGACTTGATTCTGCAATTGAAAAGATTGCAGAGGTATCATCGTCTTTACATACTATCATGGCGGTGCATGAAGAGAAACTAATAAGACAGGAAGAAGCTTTGAACGAACAAGAAAAAGAGTTTAAAACTACTGTTTTAGAACTGCACAGTAGAATCACATCTAACGCTAAAGAAAATACCACTCAAATGAATGAGATGGAACGTAGACTTGTGGATGCCATGAGTGAACACAATAAGACTGAATCTGAACATTTCAGACAGTTAAGAGAAGAATTATCAACCAGAGTAGGTGTTCTGGAAAAATGGAGATATGTCCTTATTGGAGGCTCCATAGTCATAGGATTTGCATTAACTGAGATATTACCAATTCTTATGTAAATCTATTGACATTGACGGTGAAATCCTGTATATTATGACTTATGAATTATATCGACACAAAGTATATATCCCTTATATCCCCTCGTCTGAGGAACTTTAAACGAAAGACTGACTATCTTTGGCAGTTCTCTTGTCCGTACTGTGGTGACTCGCAGAAGGTAAAGACTAAAGCGAGAGGGTTTATCTACAGAACAAAGAATGACCTTTTTTACAAATGTCACAACTGTTCTATAGGTACTCATCTATCTAAATTGATAGAACATGTAGATTCAAATTTACACAAGGAATATGTACTAGAACGGTACAAAGAAGGTCTTACTTCCAATGGTCGAGGGGATAAGACGCCTGGAGCAGGCATTAAGACGCCTGACTTCAACTTTAAGAAACCTGTGTTCAAGAAGTCTTTGAAACTAGATTCATTCTCACAACTTGAAAAAAAACATCCTGCTGTTAAATTTTTATCAGAAAGATGTATCAGCGAAGAGCTGTGGAATGATATATATTTTAGTCCAAAGTTTTTTGAATATGTCAATGGACATGTCAAAGACAAGTTCCCCTCTCTGGACGGAGACCATCCTCGTATGGTTATTCCATTCAGAAAAGAGGATGGAGAGGTCTTTGCATTTCAAGGACGGGCATTTGGCGATGAGCCACAAAAATATATAACTATTATTTTGGACAACGAACATCCCAAAATTTTTGGTTTAGATAAGGTCGACAAGAACAAAACAATATATGTTGTTGAAGGCCCTATTGATAGTCTTTTTCTAAAGAACTGTATTGCAGTTGCACAGAGTGATTTGCGTGTACCACAGTTCAAAGACAATGCGGTGTTAGTTCCAGATAACGAACCTCGTAATGAACAGGTCTGTAAACAGATTGAACGATGTATTGATGAAGGATACAGTGTTTGCATCTGGCCACAGAACATTGAAGAAAAAGATATTAACGACATGATTCTTGCTGGAAACGACTCAGCAGAGATTCAAGAAATTATACATAACAACACCCATAAAGGATTGCAGGCAAAGACTGTTTTCAATTCTTGGAAAAAAATATAAGCAAATAGGAGAAAGAACACATGGCCCTTGAGAACGTAGTAACATTCCCAAGTGCCGAGGGTACAACTGGTCTTGACCACCTCGGCATCCAAATAGACAGAACAAGAGACAAAGATTTATCAGAACAAGCATACAAACTACTCAAGGATTATTATTGTAAAGATGGAGAACAATCACCCCAAGAAGCATACGCAAGAGCAGCAGTTGCTTATTGTCAAGGTGACTTAGAACTTGCACAAAGAATTTATGATGCAGTATCTAAAGGTTGGTTCATGTTTGCATCACCAGTATTATCAAACGCACCTAAGCCAGGCAAGAAAGCAAAGGCACTTCCTATTTCGTGCTTTCTAACTTATGTACCAGATTCACTTGAAGGACTAATCGACCATACTGCTGAGTTGCGTTGGTTATCAGTCAAAGGTGGTGGTGTTGGTGGACACTGGAATGATGTTCGTGCAATCTCTGATAAAGCACCAGGCCCTATGCCTTTTCTTCATACAGTTGATGCAGATATGACTGCGTACCGTCAAGGTAGAACTCGTAAAGGTTCTTATGCGGCATACATGGATGTATCACACCCAGATTTAATTGAATTCTTAAACATGCGTGTACCAACAGGTGACGTAAACAGAAAGAACCTTAATCTACATCATGCAATCAATATCACAGATGATTTTATGAGAGCAGTAGAACGAGGTGAGATGTGGGATTTAAAAGACCCTAATGATGCAACTGTTAGAGAAACACTGCCTGCAAGAACTTTGTGGCAACAAATTCTAGAAGTAAGATATCGTACAGGTGAACCTTATCTTAATTTTATTGACACTGCGAATAGAGCATTACCACATACTATGAAAGCAAAAGGATTAAAGATACACGGTTCAAATCTATGTAACGAAATCCATCTTCCAACCTCAGAAGATAGAACTGCTGTTTGTTGTTTATCTTCATTAAACTTGGAGAAATATGATGAATGGAAAGAAACTTCTTTGGTTCGTGATCTTATACGTTTCTTGGACAATGTATTACAATTCTTCATTGATAACGCAGGCGATGAAATATCAAGAGCAAGATATTCCGCTACACAGGAACGTAGTTTGGGATTAGGTGCAATGGGGTGGCATTCACTGTTACACCAAAAAAGAATTGCATTTGATTCACACGAAGCAAGAGAACTTAATTGGGATGTTTTCAGAACAATTAAAGAACAAGCAAAAGAAGAAACATTACAACTAGGACTTGAACGTGGTGAAGCACCAGATATGCAAGGTACAGGTAGACGTAATGCACATCTACTTGCAATTGCACCAAACGCTAATAGTTCTATTATTGTTTCTACTTCACCATCTATTGAACCATCAAAAGCAAATGCATATACACATCGTACTCGTGCTGGTTCACATTTAGTGAAGAATAAATATCTGGAACAAGAACTAAAGAAAGTAAAGAAAAATACTCAAGATGTTTGGTCAGATATTATCACTAATGGCGGTTCAGTCCAACACCTCGACTTCCTATCAGAGAAAGTTAAAGAGGTATTCAAAACTGCAATCGAACTTGACCAAAATGTTCTGGTGGAACAAGCCGCAGACAGACAAGAGTTCTTGTGTCAAGGACAATCACTAAATCTATTTTTCCCTGCTGGTGCAGATAAGAAAGAACTACATAAAGCACATTTCGCTGCATGGAAGTTGGGAACTAAAGGTCTATATTATCTAAGAACAGAAACATCACAACGTGCAGAAAACGTATCCCAAAAGGTTGCTCGTGATGCACTAAAAGATTTTGAATCTCAAGCCGTAGAGGCACAATCACAAGAGGAGTGTGTAGCATGTCAAGGGTAGATGAATATATAAAAGTTCGTGTCGGACAATTAAAAGAGGACATGGAGAAAGCATCAGATGAAATGGACAAAGCATGGTACAATCGTCTGATTCAAGAATTGGATTGGGTTGAACAAATGAATACAAAACCCACACACAATTGTTATATGGAGAAACCATATAATGTTACGATAACAAGTTATAATGGTAGGAGCATAAGTTAATGAATGTAGAAATTTATAGTAAGTCAAATTGTCCGTTTTGTGACAAAGCAAAACACTGGTTTAAATCTCATGGGTATGAGTATACAGAACATCGTATGGATAACGAAGAAGAAAGACTTGCCTTCTATCAAAGAGTTCCTAATGCTCGTTCAGTACCACAAATCTTTATTGATGATAAACTGATTGGTACTTACGATGACTTTATGAAAGTTTCAGAGTCATTCGTAAAGAAAAAGGGTGGTGGACTTATGGAGTTTTCTGAAACCTATAAACCATTCCATTATCCATGGGCAGTAGAAATTACAACAAGACATGAGAAGGTTCACTGGATTGAAGATGAACTTGACTTGTCTGAAGATGTTGCTGATTGGAAATCTGGTAAGACTTCTGTTATTGAAAGAGAATACATTACAAACATCCTAAGACTATTCACACAGTCAGATGTAGCAGTAGGACAGAATTACTTTGACCAATTTATACCTAAATTTAAGAATAATGAAGTACGCAATATGCTTGGTTCATTTGCATCTCGTGAAGGTATCCACCAACGTGCATATGCACTTCTTAATGAGACACTTGGGTTATCTGATGCCGAGTATCATGCCTTCCTAGAATATCAAGAGATGGCAGACAAGATTGAGTTTATGATGGATAGTGACCCTAACACAGTTCGTGGATTGGGACTATCACTTGCAAAATCTGTTATGAATGAAGGTGTGGCACTATTTGCATCATTCGTGATGTTGTTGAACTTCCAGCGTTTCGGTAAAATGAAAGGTATGGGTAAAGTTGTTGAGTGGAGTATTCGTGACGAATCAATTCACGTTGAGGGTATTGCAAAACTATTCAAAGCATACTGTGGTGAACATCCTCGTATTGTAGACGATGAATTCAAATCTGCAATTTATGAGATGGCAAGACAAGCAGTTAAACTTGAAGATAAGTTTGTTGACCTTGCATATAAGTTAGGAGAAATTGAAGGACTAGAACAGTCTGAAGTAAAGACATATATAAGGTATATCACTGATAGAAGATTGCTTCAATTGGGGATGAAACCTAACTTCAAAGTGAAGGACAATCCCTTACCTTGGTTAGAGTGGGTACTTAACGGTGCAGACCACACTAACTTCTTTGAGAACAGAGTAACCGAATATGAGGTTGCTGGACTTACAGGTAAGTGGGACGATGTTTACGAACAAGTAGCTTAATGATTAAAATAATTACATGCGAAGGCTGTGATGCAGTCTTTAAAATACAACATGACATGGAAGAGAGATTCTATCCAGTTGCTCATTGTCCCTTTTGTGGGGATAGTCTAAATATAGATAACGAAGATGATATCGAAGAGTTTGACGAAGATGAGTAGTTATGTGGACATACAAAGGTAAAGAAGTTGACGAGCTCCCACAGGATTGTGAGGGGTTCGTTTATATTATAACAAACCTAACAAATAATAAAAAATATATTGGTAAGAAACTAGCACGTTTCAAAGTTACCAAGCCTCCCCTAAAAGGTCGGAAGAACAAAAGACGTTCAACGAAAGAGAGCGATTGGAAAACCTATTGGGGTTCTTCCGACCACCTTAATGCTGATGTTAAAGAATTTGGTGAAGATAATTTCACACGAGAGATTCTACACTACTGTCAAAGTAGAGGCATGCTCAGTTACCTAGAAGCAAAAGAACAGTTCGACAGAGAAGTCTTAATGACTGATGAATACTACAACGGAATAATAAACGTCAGAGTTGGTTCATCAAAAGTTCTCAAAGAAGAGCTATGCAAATTTGTTACGATGGGTATGCAAAAATAATTCCACTAAAAGTGTCATAGCAACTGCCATAGTTGTATAAATAAGTGCGAATAACCCCCCCATAGGAGTGTTTCATTATCTGCCTGAGATTGGTGAGCATTTTTTTGAGCGTGTTATTCATTAACCAAAACAAAGTAGGAGAATGAAAATGGGTAAATGGTTTGCGAAATTATTTCCACACCAACCAAATCCAGTTGACATTGTACGCTTTATTAGAACAGAATATGCGAATGAAGTCAAGCATCTCAGAGATGACGATGTTATTGCATTTTATAACCATGTTATGTCGAAAAAAAGGAGAGCGTAGATGTCTATAGGATTAGTGTTAAAACACACTTATCAAGAAACTTGTGAAATCTGTGATAAGATTGCACATTATGTAAGCAAGGTATGGGACGGTATTGTTGCACATGCTGAGATAGTTGGAACTGCAAGAGCAGCTGCTGAATTATCTCGTCAAGGATATCATAAGGAAGCAAAAGTCCTTATGTTAGAATTAGATAGGATGAAAAAATAATGACCGTACTTACACAAACTTACTGTGCTTTCTGTGATATTGTTTCTGATTTGTATAAAAACTTCAGAAATGTTATCACACCAAAGATGGACAAAAAAATCTACAGAGAACTTGCCAGTCTTACTGACAGGGAATTAAATGATATGGGTATATGCCGTGGTGATATTACAAGTATTGCAATGGGTAAACATGTACCAAGAGATGGGTGGACAAAATAAACCAATAAAATATTAAATTATTTTTTAAGTCCCTGTTTTTACAGGGATTTTTTTTGGCCTTTTTTAGCGAATTGCCTTGACTTTGTTGTTAAAACAAGTTATAGTATATGTATAGTCAATGAGAGAGGAACTTTAATTATGACAAACAAAACAATTTTTATCAGTGCGAACAACGGTGGACTTGAGATTTACAAGGGTGCTGGAAACTTGATTGCTGGAAACATCAAGACTGCAAAGACTTTCAAATATGTGATGGATACCCATCATATTGATGTTGACAATGATAC
>UEXM01001600.1_pt1 | contig 18315 bp, 17 predicted proteins | sample 1796661 | NCBI WGS metagenome assembly UEXM01 (sample SAMEA4772469, study PRJEB27181) | metagenome | reverse complement strand
CGCCCAGCTTCCAGTCGAGCGCCTTGTGCACCGCTTCCCGCTCCTCGCGCTCGTCGATCTTGTTGCCCTCGTCATCAAAGCGCACGCCGTCCTGCCATTCCTCCCAGGTGATCACCTTGTCGGCGGTCCGCGACCCGATCTGCCCGCCGAGATCGCCGCGCCTGATCAGCAGCGCCATCAGCGAGTCCGACGGCACCACCCGCCGCTCGACCTCCTCGCCGTCGCGGTAGATCACCGTCTCCTTGCCGACCACCGCATGCTGATGCGCCACCGCGACCAGCCCGCGCTGGCCATTCTCCAGCGCCTCGTCCCACAAAGCCGCCATCTCCGGATCACGCCGCCGCAGCCGGTAAGCCGACGTATCCGATATCCCCGCCACCCGGCAGGCATCGATCACGCAGCCACTCTCGCGCAGCACCGCCAGAAATATCTTCCGCCGCGCCTCGGTCCAGCCGTCATGGCGGGGTTTGCGGGGGTTTTTCGCGGGTAGGTTCTGCATTGTCTTCGCCATATTCACCGTCGTCATATTTGGGATGGTCGTAGCAAGGAGTCGTCATCCTGAACTTGTTTCAGGACCCCGTGAGACTGCGTTGTGCCGGTGGGGGTCCTGAAATAAATTCAGGATGACGAGAGCGCGCGTGCCCTACGCCCGTCCGTTTTTTTCCTAGCCATGCCGAATCCATATCAGAAGCGCCGGTGTGTAGGAAAGGCTGTTGGATCGGGAAAATTGCGGCCGTAGAGAATTGCCATGCGGGGAACACAAAAGGGAGGCCGACGAGTACGAGTTCCCGCCCAGTCTCCCCTCGTCATCCTGAACTCGTTTCAGGACCCTCACCGGCACAGCTCAATCTCAAGGAATCCTGAAACAAGTTCAGGATGACGATCCTCTCAGTACTGCGGATCAATGACCGCTAATGCCAACCTGCGGCCCCTTCCACCACGCTTGAAATCTGCTATAACGGCACCATGACGATGATTGAAAAATTTGTGGATTTTGTTCACGCTCTTCCCGCAGACAGCGCCCAATCGGTGGAAGCCACGCTGGCGCAGATCATGGAGTCTTATTCCGATAAATATGAACTGACGCCCGATCAGCTCGCGGAAATGCAAAAGCGCATGGCCGAGGAAAATCCCGAATATTCGTCCAAAGAAGCAATTACAGCGATTTTCGGCAAACCTTTCTCTGCATGAAACCCATAGTTTTCCGCGCCAGAGCGGAAAGGGACTTGCTTGCCATCGTCAGCTATTTTTCTGAATATTCCCCCCAAGCCGCTCAAAATATATTGGACGATATTTATCGTTCCATCGATCAGCTGGCCTTTTTCCCAAATCTGGGTCAGCAAGTCGATGGCGAGGATTTTCGCCGGATCGCCACGCTCAAATATCATTTTACGATCGGCTATGAGGTGACAACCGACAGCGTGAATATCGTCGGCATATTCCGCTATCAGGACAGGGAGGTTTAGGTGTTTTATCAATTTCCTAATTGGGGATTGTTGCACCTGTCACGGTAATTCACCGTAATTTGTGTCACGGTAATTCGTAATTCCGGCCACGATAATTTTAACCGGTGATTGTAGCCTCAATCACGGGAAACCGATGACAACCATGTTTCGCCATTTGAATATCAAGAGCACTTCTTTTGTCATTTTCACCATTTTGCGTAGCATTAAAGGCATCTCTGAAACTGGCGCAGGTTTCGTCTTTTGGTGATCTATCAATTCGGTTCTCTAAATTCGGTTTGGGAACAACGCCAACAATGGCAATCACCGCTAAAGCGAATAGAAGTCTAAAACTGTTCTCCTTTGTTAAAAATTCCATCGCTAAATTCCTTCTGTAAGCTCTGCAGTTATCTACGATTCAGGCATAGTTTTCCCTGCGCAATGTGCGCATGTGTTTGATTTAAAAGTAATATATAAGTTAGCAAAAACTGGTTGAGCTATCTCAACGCTTGGTTACATCTTTCAAGAGCAGTCTCCTGTCTAAGAAGGTCAGGTATATACTTCCAAAATTAACGAGAAGTGATTGTTCCGACTTCTTCACAAGAATGACCCGATAACTCGTTGTAATCAAGAGCTGCAGTGTAAAAAAAGTGAAATATATCGGTTGACAGCGGCAAGCTTCGGAATTTGCTAAATATCTTTTTAACACACTGAATTAAAATAATTAAATGTTCTTGGTTGCGGTTTTTGCATTTACGAATCGCGGATTCGCCGTGACCTAATAACGCACGGAAGAAGCTCTTTTGTTAACTTCCTAATGACAAATTACTGCCATCAGGATCAGAAGTTTGAAGTATGTTGTTTATGCCTATTTCGGGATTGTGGGACCGATGAATGTTCCCAGAGAGGGGGGGGGGCGGGAAAAATTCGAATAATTTTAGTAGACTTTCAAGTATTGGTATAGTTGGGTGATTCTATGTCAAACAACAGTGACTCTTACCTACAAATAGCTGAGAAAGTTTTAGATTCTTGTCGCGTTCCGATGTCTACCCAAGAGATAATGCGTGAAGCATACCTTCGTTATCTCGTGCCCACTCATCTTCATGGAAAAACCCAGCACAAAACCTTAGGTGCAAGGCTTAGTGAAGATATTCTTCAGTTCCGGGACAAAAGTAGATTTTATAGAAATCGACCGGGGAGGTTTTTTCTTCGTAAGTTCATGACTGATCGGAGCATTCCTCGGGAATTTCGAAAGCCGATTGTTGCGCGCCGAAGAAAGCTGGAATTAAAAAATAGAAATATAGTCCATTTTCAAAGGGAACTGATTTGGTCCATTGCAGGCAAAAACCGAAGTGGTTTCATTTCTCCAGCCCAACTAAAAAGAATTATAAAGCGCGGAGATTTCGTTTATCGCGATCTCACTGCCGAACCCGATAACTCTCTGATCCCGTTTTATTCATTCACATATTTTAAACGGAAAAATGGTTTCTTGGGTTTTGATAGAGGGTCTTTTCGCGAACAGCGGAGTGATTTTATACATAAGAGATCGCTGGGTTTTACAGTGCCGGTCGAACATGACGATATGACTCTTTTCGAGTTTGACAATCACGGAGTGATCAATGCCGGACTAACAGCGGCAGCGATTGACTTAGATTTAGAATTTTCCAGAGATTTGCCATATTTTGAAAATAACTCGAAATTTTCGGGATGCCTTTTCTACGAACGCCCAAATCAGCATGCCTTGTTGGGCATAGTCAAAATTACAAGTCCAGAGTTCTTTTATCCGGAGACCAAACGCCTCGCAATCAATGAACTAGGTTGGGTGGATTTGTGTAACATACCTAAACACAATTTTGACCCTTGGACGGAACAATTTTTGAATTGGCTCCAAGAGAAGAAGAGACGGTGAGTAGTCACAAACCCCTCTTTTTCTCTTCGGAAGAAGAAGCGTATCTTGTTGCTCAATTGAACAATTCGGATGATCGAATTGCTGTTAAAGCACTTCAGTGGCTCTGCAAAAAATTAACTGATGGTTTCGTGCTAGCCGAAATGACTGCAGTCAAATCTACGGTTCGGCTTTGCCTTTATCGACCGTCTGCGACCTGTAGGCGATGGGCTGTCAATGCCTTGACCGACTTAGGTGCCAAAGACTGTGTCGATGTGGTGTTGGGAATGGTGAAAGATGCTGACGAGGATCCAGACCTTTTAGCCTCAATTGTGGCATACGTGTTTGCATCGAATACTGACAAAGTCGCAAATGAAAAGATTAACAGCAGCGGTCTCGAAATCGACGGTACTTTGCTAATTGCTGCTTCTCAATTTAGTATAAAGCAAAAGAAGCGCCTTGTTGAAACCAGAATTCCCTTAGAAAACGGTTCGGAGGCCGAATTCAGAGCGGCTGTTGTATTGACCGGACTTGGAAAAGCGCCAGAGCATCTTTTCCATGAACGGCACACCAACTTTACTGCTTTAAGCCAATTGAATCTCCACGATGCGCCTTCTGTTAGCAAATATTCGATTTGGGCTCAGGCGCGCCTCAAGCTTGGTTTTTCGTCGTTACAGGTTCCAACTTCAAAGTATGAATCTAGTGAACCTCAGGTCAGGAAATGGATGGCTCGCTTGTTGGTTACAGACGAGTACCATCTTCGACGCGAACTTGATTTTTTCGATACTTGTGTGGGCGACGATGATGAAAACGTAAGGTTAGAAATCGCATTGGAATTGAGGGATAATTATGTCCCGGAGATTTCAAAGATTGTGCGCAATTGGATGATGAGAGAAACTGATTCAGAAATTCGTAATACTTTGCAAGATCATATGGCTTCATATGCATATATGGATGGACACTATGCTGCTTTAGTGGTGGAACTTTACAAGCGAGCTGCAAAAAAATCCCCGGTGAGAATGAGGCTAGAGGCGGCATCCGCCCAAACCGAGATATATAGAGAACTCAAAAAAATTTCATGGGAACAAGAGGGGCTCGACCTCTATTCCAATGACAACGATCAAGAATCTAGGTTAATTGGGAGGCCTACTGTGTCCATCACGAATAATAACTTCAGCAATAGCACGATCGGAGCTTTTGCCAATAACGGCAACATTGACGCCGATGTTATCAAAGTCGTTCAAGGAATGGGCTCCAGTGATACGAGACAAGTGATGGAAAAAGTACTTGCTCTGCTCGTTCAACTCGATTCGAAAAAGACGACGAAGCAAGGTGAGGCACTTGTCGCCGAGATTGCAAAAAAGCCGGATGACAAACCCGCCTGGCGACGCCTATTGGAATTCATTAAAGGTGTGCGAGATGGGATAGATGCCACCTCTGATCTGTATGTTCAAGCTGGGGAAATACTCGGTGAAATTGGGAGTTTGCCTGACTTATCGGGTTTCTCATAGGTTGCAATTAGGATTGGGTGTTCACCCGCCCATTGCCTCACCACCCCCCCTGCGCTAAAGCCCTCCCGAACATCCGAATCCCACCTCCGCCACGGCCCCAACCGGCAAGGCACTCCCCGTAGTGTGGGTTTCAAGAAAAACAAAAACGAAAGGCCACACTCCACCATGACAACCACCGGCAAAGACTCACTCGGCACTCGCTCGACGATGACCGTCAACGGCACCGACTACAGCTATTACTCGCTCGCGAAAGCGGCGGAAAAGCTCGGCAATATCGACAAGCTGCCCTACACGCTGAAGGTGCTGCTGGAGAATATGCTGCGGTTCGAGGATGGCGGCTTTACCGTTGATTCCAAGGACGCGCAGGCAGTGGTCGACTGGCAGAAGGAAGCCAGGAGCGCAGCGGAAATTCAATATCGTCCGGCCCGCGTGCTGATGCAGGATTTCACCGGCGTGCCCGCCGTGGTCGATCTCGCGGCGATGCGCGACGGGATCAAGGCGCTGGGTGGTGATGCTGAAAAGATCAACCCGCAGGTGCCGGTGCATCTGGTCATCGATCACTCGGTGATGGTCGACGAATTCGGCACGCCGCAAGCGTTCGAACATAATGTCGAGCTGGAATATCTGCGCAACATGGAGCGTTATGAATTTCTCAAATGGGGTTCGAAGGCGTTTGACAATTTCTCCGTTGTGCCGCCGGGAACCGGCATCTGCCATCAGGTGAACCTGGAAAATATCGCGAAAGCGGTCTGGGCGTCGAAGGACGCCGAGGGAAATCTGGTTGCCTATCCCGACACCTGCGTCGGCACCGACAGTCACACGACGATGATCAACGGTCTCGGCGTGCTCGGCTGGGGCGTTGGCGGGATCGAGGCGGAAGCCGCGATGCTCGGCCAGCCGGTTTCGATGCTGATCCCCGAAGTGGTCGGTTTCAAATTGTCCGGCAAGCTGGCCGAGGGCATTACCGCGACCGATCTGGTGCTGACCTGCGTGCAGATGCTGCGCCATGTCGGTGTGGTCGGCAGCTTTGTCGAATTTTACGGCCCCGGCCTGAAAGAACTGTCGCTCGCCGATCGCGCGACCATCGCCAATATGGCGCCGGAATATGGCGCGACCTGCGGCTATTTCCCGATCGACGAAAAGACGCTGGAATATCTCGAGCTGACCGGCCGCAGCGCCGACGAAATCGCGCTGACCGAAGCCTATGCGAGAGAGCAGGGCTTCTGGCGCTATGACGAGACCACCAAGGACGCGATCTACACCAAGACGCTCGAACTCGACATCAGCACTGTGGTGCCGTCGCTTTCGGGTCCGAAACTGCCGCAGCAGCGCGTGTCGATGAGCGAGCTGGACGAGGGCTTCAACCGCGATCTGAAAGAGGTCTTCTCGGTCGAGGATACAGGCGAGCGCTATGCGGTCGAGGGCAGCGATCATGGCTTCACCCATGGCGATGTCGCGATTGCCGCGATTACGTCGTGCACCAACACCTCCAACCCGAGCGTGCTGATCGCCGCCGGTCTGGTCGCGAAAAAGGCGCGCGAGCGCGGTCTGCAGCGCAAGCCGTGGGTCAAGAGCTCGCTCGCGCCGGGATCGCAGGTCGTGACCGACTATCTCAACAAGGCGGGATTGCAGGATGATCTGGATTATCTCGGCTTCAATCTGGTCGGCTATGGCTGCACCACCTGCATCGGCAACTCCGGACCGCTGCCGGCGCCGATTTCCAAGGCGATTAACGAGAACGGCATTGTCGCCGCGTCGGTGCTGTCGGGCAACCGCAACTTTGAAGGCCGCGTGTCGCAGGACGTGCAGGCCAATTATCTCGCATCGCCGCCGCTGGTCGTCGCCTATGCGCTGAAGGGCACGGTCCGTCAGGACATGTACGAAACGCCGATCGGGCAGGGCACAGATGGCGAGGATGTCTGGCTGAAGGATATCTGGCCGACCAATGCCGAGGTCAACGAGGCGATGGGCGGGGCGGTCAACCGCGAAATGTTCATGAGCCGCTATGCCGACGTCTATAAGGGCGATGCGGCCTGGCAGGCGATCGACGTCACCGGCGGCGACACCTATCAATGGCGCGCCGGCTCGACCTATGTTGCCAACCCACCTTATTTCGATGGCATGACGATGACGCCGGAGCCGATCAGCGACATCATCGAGGCGAAAACACTGGCGCTGCTGGGCGACAGCATAACCACCGACCACATCTCGCCAGCCGGCGCGATCAAGGAGGACAGCCCTGCCGGAGAATATCTGAAAAATCATCAGGTTAGCAAGGCTGACTTCAACTCATACGGCTCCCGCCGCGGCAACCACGAAGTCATGATGCGCGGCACTTTCGCCAACATCAGAATCAAGAACGAAATGGCCGACGGCAAAGAAGGCGGTTACACCAAATATAACGGCCAGATCATGCCGATCTACGACGCTGCAATGAAGCACAAGGCCGACGGCACGCCGCTGGTCGTCATCGGCGGCGAGCAATATGGCACCGGCTCTTCCCGCGACTGGGCGGCGAAGGGCACCAACCTGCTCGGCGTCCGCGCTGTGATCGTCGAAAGCTACGAGCGGATTCACCGTTCGAACCTCGTCGGCATGGGCGTTCTTCCCCTGCAATTCGCCGAGGGTTTTGATCGCGAGCTTCTGAGCCTCGACGGCAGCGAAAGCTTCACCATCAAAGGTGTCGCGACGCTGAAGCCACTACAGGAAGTCGAAGTCGAAATGACCCGCGCCGATGGCACGCAATCGACCTTCAAGACGATCTGCCGGATCGATACCGCCAATGAAATGGAATATTTCCTCAACGGCGGCATCCTGCAATATGTGCTGCGGAACCTAGCGAAAGACTAGAACGCCACGTCAAATTGTGCATAGTCGGGGCATAGGAGAGAGACCCATGCCCCGACTGCGCGAAATACCCCGGTCAGAGGTGACCGACGACTATGTCCTCGGTCTCTACAATATGCTGTTCGGTGACCGCGATCCGGTGGCGGAACCCGGCACGGCAACCGGGACGCCGGGCAACTGGTGGACCGTTTTTGCCCAGGTTCCCGATGCTTTCAAACATACCAGCGAAGGCTTCGGTTTTTACCGCTCGCCCAATCGCAAACTCGATCCGAAGCTGCGCGAGCTCGGCCAGATCCGCGCCGGCTATGCCGTCGGCTCGCAATTTGTCTATTCCCAGCACAGCAAGGCGATGCGCTTCGAAGGCTTTTCCGAAGAGCAGGTTGCGGCGATCCCGAGTTGGTCCTCCGCCGATTGTTTCAGTGAAGTCGAACGCGCCGTGCTCGCCTATACCGATTGTCTGGTGCTGGAGCGGGGCAGGGTGCCGGACGGTGTTTTCGCCGCGCTCAAGAAACATCTCGGCGAAGTCGAGATACTCGAACTGACCTACATCACCTGCACCTATATGATGCACGCTGTGATGAGCCGGGCGCTAAAACTGGAGTTCGACGACGTACCGGAACGGGTTGTCGAAGTGCCCGCGCCCGATGGCGCCACCGCCGATGTCATGGGCATGGTCGACAAGCGGAAGGACTCTGACACATGAGCTATCACCATCTCGCCCTCGCGGCGAAGGATATGAAGGCGATCCACGCCTTTTACGAAGGCATCATGGGCTTCGAACTGGTCAAGGTCGAGATCGCACCGGTCATGGGCGGCGGCTGGGGCAAGCATTTCTTCTACCGGATGGACGGCGACGACAGCCGGTTCATCGCCTTCTGGGAGTTGATGGATACGCCGGGCGAAGGCGGATATAAGTTCGATCTCAACGAAGCTGCCGGAACACCGCAGGGCACCAACCATTACAGCTTTTCTGTCGATACGGCAGAGCAGCTGGCCGTCTGGCGCGAAAAATGGAATGCCGCCGGACTGGATGTGCTGGAGATCGATCATAATTGGTGCCACTCGGTCTACACCCGCGATCCCAATGGCAATATGATCGAATTCTGCCTGACCACCGGCAGTTTCACCGACGAAGATCGCCAGCGCGCCCTGGCAGCGCTGGACGAGACGACAATGAACCCGTCTCCGCCGCCCGCCACGATGAAGCAATGGCTGGCGAAAAGCGCCTAGCTGGCGACGTGCAGTCCAGGCTTGGTGACAACCCGACCATCATCGGCCTGCAAGCCTTTGAAGATGGTGTTGACCACGATCCGCAGCCGCTCCTCGGTGGCCAGATGCATCATCTGCATCATTAGCTGCGGGTTGCAGAAGGGCTGCATCATGGTGTTGACCAAGGATACGACGGCATCAAGCTCGAGCCCCTTGAAATAGCCTTTTTCCATCGCCTCGGCGAGAATAGAGGCCATATAGTGATCGGCCAGATCGACATAGCCCTTGATCACATCAAAATGCTCGTCACCCAATTCCATGTAGGATTCAAACAGTTCCGGATCATCCTCGTAACGCGCCCGTTTGATGACCACGCGCTTGGCGAAAAACTGGTAGAGTTTCTCTTCGACCGGGATATCGGCGGAAACCAGTTCCTCCATGATGACCAGCAGTTCCGCAAACCACTCCCCCGCCATGGCCTCGGCCAGCGCGTCCTTATTCTCGAAAAAGCGATATAGATTTGATGGCGACATGCCGACCGCCGGGGCAAGATCGCTCATCGTAAAGCTGATTGCGCCTCTTTCCTGAATCATCCGGTCTGCGGCAGCGATTATTCTCAGGCGCGTAGCGGCGATGTCGGTCTCGGGACGTGGCATGATGTGGCTCCCCTCCAGGCTCCTTGGCGCAGCATTATAGCCGCTGTGATCTATATAGGTGATACAGTTTCATGATAAAAGACGGAACCCTTCATTTTTCAACTACGCGAGAGGTAATGTTTATCTATTCGCGGTCAGTTTTCAGCGCTAAAGCAATGAGATGAAAGACGATCAGGTTCATCCGGCAAGTCCGGAACAGTCAAAGTTAAAGCCGTCATCCGGTCCATTGGATCCGCTGACCGGCAGCATTCGCCTGTTCCGTCGCTGGTGGCGGATGGTCGTACGCGCCGATGTCGATCAGCAAGCGGTTATCGACAAAGTGCGGGAAGACAGCGGTTTTACGCCCCATTTTGCCTTCATGACGTCGATGTCGGCTGGCATCGCGATTCTGGGTTTGCTTCTGTCCTCTCCAGCCGTCGTAATCGGCGCCATGCTGCTCTCGCCCTTGATGGGGCCGATAATGGGAGCGGGCTTTGCTCTCGCCGTCGGTGATTCTGCCTGGCTGAAAGAGAGCGGCAAGGCGATCATTCTGGGAAGCATCATCTCGATCCTGTTCGCCGGACTGGTGGTGACCTTGTCGCCGCTGCAAACCGTCACGGCCGAAATCGCCGCGCGCACCCGGCCCAATCTGTTTGATCTGCTGGTGGCACTTTTCTCCGCTCTGGCCGGTGCCTATGCGATGATCCGCGGACGGATGGGCACGATCGTCGGTGTCGCCATCGCCACGGCTTTGATGCCACCGCTGGCGGTGGTCGGCTTTGGTCTGGCAACCTTCAACTGGGCGGTATTCGGCGGTTCGCTGCTGCTGTTTTTCACCAACCTGATGACCATAGCGCTGACCGCGACCGCCATGGCCTGGCTCTATGGTTTCCGCTCTTATCTTTCCGAACGCCAATCGCAGTTTCAGATTGCCGCGATGGTGGTGGTGTTTATCGCGCTGGCTATTCCCCTCGGTCTTTCGCTGCGGCAAATCGCCTGGGAAGCCAATGTTTCACGTTCCGCCAATGGCTATATCAAGGACCAGTTCGGCAAGCGCGCGAGCGTCTCGCAGATCGAGATAGATTTCGACGCCGATCCGATCCTCATCAACGCCACGGTATTCACGCCGAAGATTCTTGCCGGGGCGGCTGATCAAAGCTCGCGAGTCTTGAGCCGGACTTTGGGAAAGCAGATTTCCGTCAACGTGGAGCAGTTCAAGGTCGAAACGGGAGAAGACGCAAATTCAGCCGAACTCGCGGCCGCGAAAATGCGGGAGCAAGCCCAGCAGGCTGAGATTCAGGTTACCCGGCTGCGAGAAAATCTCGCTCTGATTGCCGGGGTTTCTGTTGATGACGTGACGCTGGATACCAGCAAGCGGCGCGCGATGGTCATTGCAAAGCCGCTCGCAGGTGCGTCGCTTGCTTCCTATTACGCGCTTGAGCAGCGGGTTGCTGCTGGTGCAAAAGGCTGGGTCATAAGGTTGCAGCCGCCGGCCATCGCGTTGCCGGATCTGAAAATCACCGAGGGTGCACTGGACCCGGCGTCAAACGCCAATCTGGATTTGATAGTCTGGGCTTCCGGGCGGATAGGCTTGCCATTGGGTATGAGCGGCACCGCTGACGGAAGAACCGTGGCCAGAGAGGCCTTGCAAGCCAAGAATATCACGGTGGGTCAGGAATCCGATGCGACCATAGCAAATGGCGGTGTCAGGTTGCGCTGGCTGGCGCCATCCGAGAGCACGGGTACGCAATAGATGTTTATGTCAGGTTCATTTCCAATAGGTTAGCTTCTGTTCTCGATAGGGGAGAAAGACTATGCGGCATTTTATGTTCACCGGACTTTTGTTGGCGAGCGTTGCAACGCCAGCCATCAGCCAGTCTTCACCGGATGAATCGGCACAGGGTGCCGTCTCGGTCACCATCTACAATAATAATCAGGCGCTGGTGCAGGATGTTCGCAATCTGAATCTGCCCAGGGGACGCAGCAAGCAGCAATTCCCGGACGTCTCGGCGCAGATCCGCGCAGAAACGGTGACATTGTCAGGCCCTGGTATTGGCATTGTCGAACAGAATTTCGACTTCGATCTGCTTACCCCCGCCAAGTTGATGGAAAAGGCCGTTGGCCAGACGGTGACGCTTATCCGTACCAATCCGGCAACCGGCGCGGAAAGCCGGGTGCGGGCGGAAATACTCGCCGCCAACGGTGGCGTGGTGATGAAAATCGGCAATAGCATCGAAGTGCTGCGCGACGATGGTCTGCCGGTGCGGGTGATTTTTGATCGGGTACCCCCCAATTTGCGGGCGCGGCCGACTCTCTCCATCACCCTTGAGTCTGCTGGCGGACAGGTGCCAACGGCGCTCAGTTATCTCACGCCGGGTCTCGGCTGGAAGGCCGATTATGTGACCTTGTTCGACGAAGCCAGGCAGACGATTGATGTGCAGGGATGGGTCACTCTGACCAACAACAGCGGCACCGATTATCGTAACGCCAGCGTATTGCTGGTTGCGGGAAGCCCGAACAGTGGGCGCGGGCGAAACAGCTATCCGCAATGGCCGACCGGAACGATCGATAGCGCTGGTACCGAATCCGGTGATCGCGAGAGGCTCGGCGATTATTATCTTTATCCGCTCGCCGAGCGCACCACGGTTGCCAATGCCCAGCAGAAGCAGGTCAGTTTCCTAGACGTGACGGCGGCACCGGCGCGCAAGGTTTACGAATATACCAATGGCTGGCTGGGTTCCAGCGACGCCAGCAGCGCCAGTTCCGTGTTGAAATTCTCGACGTCACGATCCGGCGGTTTGGGCGACCAGCTGCCCTCCGGGGTCATGCGCGTCTATATGCGCGACAAGCGCGGCGATCCCCAGTTCATCGGCGAAAGCCAGATCGAGGCGACGCCAATGGGCTCGTCGATGTCGATCCGCACCGGCGAAGCCTTTGACGTAAAGGTCAAGACCGTGGTCGAGGAACGGACCCGCCGTTCGTCCAGCCGCTGGCGCACCAAGATGCGTTACGAGGTTACCAATGCCCGACCTGAAGCCGCCACGGTTGATCTGGCCCAGTCGGGACTATGGGGTGATGTCCGTGTGGAGCAGGAAAGTCAGGCCAGTGAGCGGGTGTCGGCGGACAAGGTTGAATGGCGGCTAAATGTACCTGCCAATGGCAGCGTAACGGTGACCGCAACCTTCGACAGTCGCTATTGATCGGATAACGAGCGGTATGACCGTCTCCCGGCTCTTGGCCCTTCTGGCAGTGGTGCTGTTCTCGCAGACCAACCCGCTTGCCGCCCAGGAACTGGTCATTTCGGACCAGCCCGAGGACGTGGCGATCACCATTTACCGGGCGCCCGGGCGAGGGGACAGAGCGATCAATGCCAATTGGCCGCAAGGCTATGCGCTGATCACCGAAACCCGCACTGTCCGGCTGCCTGCGGGAGATGCTATGGTGCGTTTCGAAGGTGTGTCCGAAGGCATGTTCCCGGAAAGCGCTATCGTGACCGGCCTTCCCGAAGGTGTGCGGGAGAAGAACCGCGATGCGCGGCTATTGTCGCCGCAAGGTCTGGTGGACGCCTATCTCAAGCGCCAGGTCTCGATCACTCGCACGGACAAGGCTACCGGAGCTTCCCGGACCCAGAACGTATTCATCACCGCTGGTCCGGACGGCGGCGTGATCTTCGAAAGTGACGAGGGCTTCGAGGCTCTGCGCTGCACCGGTCTTCCGGAGCGGATGACCTTTGCGAAAGTACCAGAAGGTCTGTCGGCAAAGCCGACGCTTTCGATCCTTACGACTTCACAGCGCGCGATGACCGCGAAATTGACTCTGACCTATCTGGCCTCCGGCTTTGACTGGCAGGCCAACTATATCGCCACGGTCAAGCAAAGCGAAGCGGGCGAGACGACCAAAATGGATCTGTTCGCCTGGCTGACGGTAGCCAATGGCGGCAACCAGAGTTTTGAAAATGCCAACATGATGGTGGTTGCCGGGGAACCCAATCGCGAACGGCGGAGTGATCAAGTGCGTCCGACCGGCGGTGCGCTGATCATCCGTTGCTGGCCGATGCAGCGGACCGATCAGGTGCCTTATAATCCGGGCTATCTGGCAGCGATTCCCCCACCTCCGCCGCCAGCACCAATGGCCATGATGGATGCTGGCGCTGAAACAATCATCGTAACCGCTCAGCGGCGGACCAGTAAAATGATGGAAATGGCGTCGCCCGTCGCCGTCGTCGTGGCGGAGCAGGAAGATCTCGGCGACCTCAAGCTATATCGCGTTCCGGAGCGGGTCACGGTCAATGCCAAGGGCCAGAAACAAGTGGCGATGATCGTCCAGCCGGACGTGACCTATGAACGTGTCTATGTCGCGCGCGCCGGAAATTTTAACCGAGATAGCGGCGCGGTCAGCTATATTTTGCGCAGCAGCAATGATGCGAAGAACGGGCTCGGTGTGCCGCTCCCGGCGGGGACAGTTGCGGTGTTCGAAAATAGCTTTTTCGGGCCGCTGCTGGCCGGAGAAGCTGCTTTGCAGGACCGGGCAGTGAATGACGAAGTCGAAATGGAAGTCGGCAGCTCAGCCGACGTGCGTTTGTCCGTGATCCAGACGCGCCAATCGAAACGCAAGACAGGCTGGCAGGCGGTGGTGACAAATGCCCGCGATCATCCAGTCGATTTTGAAATGGAAATTCCCTATGAGTTGTCCGGTCGGGTCAGGGGCGTGACTGCAATCGACGGCGTTCCGACTTGGCGGGTAACCGTTCCGGCCAATGATGAGGCCAAACTCTCTTACACGATCAAGTTACGCCAATAGCGGAAAAGCTATTGTTTCAGATATTTCTGTTTTGACTCTTCCGGGATCGCCCGGGGATGATGGTTTTCATCAAGCGCGACAAAGGTGAACAGGCCGCTGGTCACGGGCACTTGCTCTTCATCCAGATTCCGTGACGCAATCACATTCAACCGGATCGCTATCGACGTTCTGCCGATGCGTTCCACCCGGGCGTAAACCGATATCAGATCGCGAGACAGAATCGGTGCGATAAATTCCATCGCCTCGATGGCGACGGTCGCGGTCGATCCGCGCGCCACTCTTGCCGCCATGATGCCGCCGGCGATATCCATTTGCGACAATACCCAGCCACCGAAGATATGGCCGTTGTTGTTCAGGTCGCGGGGTTGTGGCGCTACCCGCAATACGGGCTGCACATTCGCCAGTTCGGACAGATCATCATTACTCATCGGGGGAGATATCCTTTGAAACCGGATCATCGATCGATTCGTCATGGCCGGTACCGCTCGACAGGAACACCAGGCCCATCAAGCCTGCCATCAGCATCAGCGCTAAAGCTATGCCGGCCGCTGTGGCGAGATACATGTGGATCGATACGAAGCCATGCATGTAGAAAAGAATGCCCAGCGAGGCCGCAACGCAGATCAGCGTGAACAACGCCATGCCGCGCATCAGGCGCCAATATCGAGCCCATGCGACGCTAGCGTAAAGCGGATCATCAAGGCGGGAAGGCTGGGGCAATGGGAACTCCGGTGGTTTTCAGTGCATTGGACGGGAATCCTGTTACCATCAACCCCAATCACTTTCAAAAACATGTTATAGAGATGCAATAAACAGAATCAGAGCCGAGGAGAGCTACCATGACCATAAATTCGATTTTGCAGGGACGCAGCGGCGAAATATACAGTTGCACCGCCGATGTGTCGGTCTCGCAGGCGGTCGAAATACTGGCAGAAAAGCGTATCGGCGCGCTGCCGGTGCTGGATGGAGATCGGATCGCGGGTATATTCTCCGAACGCGACGTACTCCACTGTTTGCGAAAATATGGCCATGCCACGATGGACCATGCGGTGCGCGACGTGATGACAGCGGATGTTATTTCCGTCGAGCGCACCAAAAGTGTCATGGGCGCGCTGTCATTGATGACAAAAAGACGAATTCGTCACTTGCCGGTCGTTGAAGACGGTAAATTGGTCGGATTTGTCTCGATCGGTGATTTGGTCAAATATAGGATCGACAAGATCGAAAGCGAAGCAGCAGCGATGCGCGATTATATCCAGTCAGCCTAGTCGTGGACCCTATAGAATCAGAACGCCGTTCCGATCTAGATATTCCATACTGCTGTTGCGCACGGCAATTGCGCGGGCAGTCGCATCGGGGAATTGATCCCGATAGGCTTTGGAGCGGACTTCCAGGCTGAGCGGGATATCTTGCGGCAGCGTCTTGATAATCTTGGCCACCGGCAAGGCTCCTTCCCCCGGACAGCTGCGCAAATCCACGGCATCCTCCAGATAGGCTTCAAAGCTAGCCACGCAGTCCAGACCGCCATCGCAGATCTGGGTATAGGGGAGCAAAGATGCTTCCAATTCTTCCAGTTCTTCGGGTCTATGGCCGGCGCGATGGAAGTGAATCGTGTCGATCAGCAGCGCCGCCGCCGGATGGTCGGCTTTCCGGATAATGGCGAGCGCATCCCCCATCGACTGCACCGCGGTGATCTTCAGAAACTCCAGTGCGACCCGCATCCCGCCGGGCGCGGCCCACTCGCACAGCTGATGCAGGGCGTCGGCTGTTCTCCCGTGATCCGGTTCCGAGCTGACGACCAGAATATTGGCGGCGCCTAGGTCTATGCCTGCGTCGATGATCAGCCTGTGATCATCCGCCAGCTTGCCGCCTTCCGGTATCCAGACGACTTCCACGTCGAGTACCGACAGATCGTGAGTCCGGATTGCATCCAGCGTTGCCCGCCGGTTCTCCGGCGTCCATGTCCCGGGTTCGATGGTGAAGCCGACATGGTTGAATCCTGCGCGTCCTGCAGCTTGAGCCACTTCTTCGGGTTGAAATTCGGGCAATGTACCCGCCGCGAGGGATAAGATATGAGCCATGGCAGCAAGCTGGGCTGTTCATCGCCTTTCGGCAATGGCCATTTTGATGAGGCGAATTCTGCAGCAGAACTGTGCTGATCCCGGTCTGGTGACTGCCGGCCTTCCGCCTATATCGACTCAGCGTCGAGATTTGCCGGGACCGGTTCCGGCGGTTTGCGGCGGACGATTAGCCGGATCACCTCGAGCAAAGTCGGCTTGGCCAGAATATATAGAAGTCCGGCATAGGCTATCCCCCCTGTTGCGACCAACAGCGCCAACCGGGCATAGACGATCATCTCCGGCAGCATCTGATCGACGATATAGACAATGGCTGCCATAACGAGGGAGGCAGACAGGCCCGGCCATACCGCCTTGCCAATCTCCCACGCGGTAATGCCGATATGCCGGTTCGATTGGGAAAAGGTGAAGATCGTCAATAGCGGGAACGCGATGACCCAGCTCCACGCCAGGCCGTAAACACCATATTGTACGCCAATCAGGAATGTGATCGGCATCAGGATTGCTCCGAACATATTGGTCCGGGCGGTGATTTGCGGGCGGCCGAGAGCATTGTTTGCCGGGGTGAACAATATCTGCAGCGTCATCATCGGCATCGCCAGCGCCAGTATCGCGACAAAGGGCGACATCGCGGTCCACTTGGGGCCGAACAAGGTTTCGACCACCGGATGAGCGGTAACCGCCAGACCGAAATATAGCGGGCAGGAGATCAGCATGATCAACCGGATCGCCTTGAGAAAGGACCAGGCCAAGGCGCGCGGGTCTGATTGCAGGCGGGAATAAGCGGGGAAAGCGATCTCGTTTAGCGGCGGCACAAATTTCGCGGCAAAGATTGTCGTCAGGAACAGCGCCTCTGCATAGAGGCCCAGTTCATGTGGTTCGAGATAACGGCCGGCGATGAAAATGTCGGACTGGCTCTGGATGGTCCAGAACAGGTGGCTGGCCAGCAAGGTCGCGCCAAATCCGAACATGGCGCCGGCGCCTTTGAAATTGAATGTCGGCAATATGTAGAATTTGACCGCTATCACCAGGCAAATTGCCCGACTCCAGAATATTGCCAGCGGCGCATAGACCAATGTCCACACGCCATAGCCATTATAGGCAAAATATAGGGCGGTGACCGCGCCGACCACCGCAGAGACAAGATTGATGATCGCCGGCTTCTTGAACTCGAGGTCGCGGGTGAGCAATGCTTCGGGCAGGGCCATGAAAGGGGTGGCGAGAAAGATAAGCGCCTGGACCCGCAGCAGATCCCCGACAATCGGCTGCCGGTAATATTCCGCAGCGAAGGATGCGAGAATCAATTGCAGGATCGCGATGCCGCCATTGAGCAGCAAAAGCATGCCAAAGGCCTGGCGAATCCGGATCGGTTCGACTTTTTCGGCCTGGATGATCGAACTGACCAGGCCATAGCCATTCATGAAATTGAGAAAGACCAGAACAACCTGGGTCATCGCGAAGATTCCGTAATCTTCCGGATTGAGGATGCGGATCACTGCCAGCGTCGCGCCCCAGGCAATGATCTGCGACAATATCTGGGTTCCCGAACGCCAGAAAACCGCGCTCCTGACGCGGTTTCCAAAATTGCTGTCGCCAGCCAGTGGTGCAGGTTCATTCAACATATTGCAGGGGTCTTAATGCCTTTTCATCGCCGAAAACATAGCCTTACAGATCAATTACGAATATTTTTGAAACAAAAATGCAAAAACTATGTTGACCGAATCCGGCCATCCATCTAGAGGACGTTTCATCAGCACGACGCGGCTCACATGGGCCCCACGGTGTTGGTCGTCAAAATTTGTAACAACGGTTCTCCCCGGTAGCGATAGCGGGAAAAATCGTTGTCTGCGCTTTTGATGGGCTCTTTGACATTGTAATAATAGATGAAGGGACATGTGGGCGGCGGCC
>UEXM01001598.1_pt1 | contig 18331 bp, 24 predicted proteins | sample 1796661 | NCBI WGS metagenome assembly UEXM01 (sample SAMEA4772469, study PRJEB27181) | metagenome | reverse complement strand
TTCATAATTATGGTGTTGTATCTGATGCGTATGTGTTAATTGAATATAGTAGTATTGCTGCTGAATCAGTATCATCAACGCAAACCAATTGAATGACATTTGTTGCGGATTGGTCTAATGATGTACTCCCAACTTTGTTTATTGTTGAGGTTGTAAAATCATCTGCTAATGTAATTACTGCGCTACTCAAAGTACCTGATAAAACAATATCAATTACTTGACCTAATTTCATATTTTGAATAGTAAGTGTTGCAGTTGCAACGTTACCTGTAAGTAAAAATGCACTAGCCGTACTTGCATCTATATTTTGGCTCCCTGTACCTGTGCTCGTAGCTTTTGCAGTATATCTTGCTTCAAGTTTATCGTGTGTAATCGCATCATTTGCAACCATTGCAGTTTCTACTGCTGTGTTAGCTATTGTAACCGCTCCAGTATTTGTCATAGTTACATCTCCACTTAGAGCAGCAGCAGTCATTCCAGTACCATCACCTATAAGGATTTGAGTAGTGGCTAAAGCTTTTTCTGTAAGAACACCTGAACTATTGGCATCACGAACTAAAAGACTATTAGCGGCTACGTTTTGCATTTTAGCAAGTGTAACCCCTGCGTCATTTAAAGAGATTGTTACCGCTCCTGTGGCAGAATCTCTTGCGATTGGAGCTGTAGCTGTTATAGAATTAACATCTCCTGCATCATCTGTATATAGCTCGGTGAAATTATCATTAACCTTATCAAAGGCATCTCTGACTGTATCCCCTGTACCATCATTAGCGACAGTCCCTATATTTATTGTTTGTTTAGCCATTTTTTATATTATTATTTTATCTACTGTCTTCTTTATAGTGTCTACAAATATCTTTCCTATACTTGATAGAAATGCTCTACCTTGAATTAAAAAAGGATATGCCTTCCCCCATGAATCATCTTCTACTTCTCCAAACCAAGAAACCTGATATATCAAACCAAAATTCATTATTTATCTTTATTAAGGTAACAATTCAACTTGTTTTCGTTTTCCTTCTTAGGTTTGTAATATGTCTTTTTTTTCTTCTTCTTTTTCATAGTTGCCATCCATTGAATAATGCGTCTTTATCGGGATAAACATCCTCGTTATTATTACTATAATACTCAGGGAATTTGGATGAAGCGTTAAAGCTCATGTACTCAATAAATCTATTAGTATAGTATTCAGCATAATCCCTTTCTTTGGCAATCAATAAATCTATTTCCGATTTTTCAGCCAACTGGCTATTTTCACTTGTATGCTTGTAAACACCTCCATTGGACACGCTATAAGCTGCAAATGGCAAATACTCCGCCATAGCAAAGTGAATCAACATAGGCTGAATGTAATCATTAACCAACGCTAAATAATCACCTGTTAAGGATGCACCTCCAGTGCCCAAAATATCAGTGCTTATTTTGTTGTATAAATCACTACCAAGATAATTCCTCACATGAATCTCCTGAGCGAGTTTGATGAATTGTATGAATTTATCAGTATCAACATTTCCACTTAGAGCAGTGTTCTTTACTAAATCCTCTCGTTTTATAAATAAAGCTGTTGCCATTATTCTTCAATTTGGGTATCAACATCATCCTCTACAACATCACTAGAATCTTTTTTTATACCAGTTTCTTTCTCTATCTCTGAATCAGTTATAGCATTAGTTAAATCGGTAAATTCTAAAGGCTGTAGTGTTTTGAAGTATATGTCTAGGTTAATTTCATTGTATTCTAATATCCTCTCTAATTCGTCTAATATCGTAACCTGCATAGGTCTTATAACAGTATTGTCCATAAGCAGTGAAGCTGTTTGGAGTTCCTCCGCATTATTGCCAAGTCCAGTATTATCCTTAATACCAACAAGCATTGGAGATACAATCCTATGGGATACCATAACCTTCTTCATGGATTCATCAGATAAGAATTGATATTGTTGATGGGCATCTGTAAGTTGTACTGGCTCTATAGTTGCAGCTAATTCTTTGCTATCGTTAAAGGCTAATATAAACTTCCCTGCATTAGAGCTTCCACTAAATTTATTGTAGATTGCTCTTTCAATATCATCCCTCTGCTCCTTGTCGGGGACACCATTATTGAAGTTAATAAGCATTGATGGAGCAAGACCATTCTGGATATTGTTTATATGGTAGTTTGCAATTTCTTCCTCAAGCTCTGCGTACTGGAGACCCCCTTGATAATCTACAGGAGAATAATAATAAAATCCTGCTCTGTAGGGTCTGATATACAGTATCTCAATAGCATCTTTACTCATTCCAAACGAAGATATTCTCTTGGGAGTATCTTTAGGTCTTACCTCTGACCAATCTGGAGAGTAGTAATAAGCTTTTATTTCTCCATTAGAATCAGCTTTCTCGGCTCTTAGGGTCTCTACTGGTATATGTTCAACTTGGGCAATCCTACTTCTATCCTTAGTATATATAATTTGAATAGCAGCTTGACCCATCATCTTATAGTCATAACATATCTTCTTCATGCAGTCCTTCTTGAACAACTGCTTCATTTCATCGTATGACTTAGAATTTTCTTCGCTATCAGTTGCATCAAGTCCCCTCCCATATATCATCTCGGCAATGCCATTTATAGATGCATTATTGGTTGGAGAACCATTATATCTGTCAATAAGGTAACTAAAGTAATCATTGTCCTCACCATACTCTACCCAGTCATAACGAGTAGACTCATTAATCTCTGGTTTGGTGTAAGAAGATAATCCCAATACATGGACAAACTGCTGTGGTTTGCTAGGTATCGGATTGCTTGTTCTTTTTCGTGCCACTTTAAGTGTTTTATTTTTACTCATTATATAATTACATAGTCATTATCATAACTTGTTTCCTCAGTGTATTCTCCATTATTGATAAAGTATTTATCTAGATTAGACTGGTCAGTACAAAAGATAAGACCTCTATATATCTCCGTAGAGCCATCTTTGACCCTAAAGCCATACTGATTACCCTCCTTGAGAGAGAAAGCCCCTGTAAGCACCATGTAATCGTCTGAGGTGGACTTTGAAACAGACACTGTCGATGTAGTTCTTGTAGATTTATCTGTTAGAGATAAAGTTGGAGAACTTGCATCAGCTCTTGGTATTATTTTCAAGCTTTGATTGCTTGTTGATGTTGTTAAAACCTCCATACTAAAGTAATCTAAAGCTAATAAATTGTTTTTATAGCACAAAAAAAAGAGGGCATAAAGCCCTCTTTCATCATTATCAAAGAAAGTATTAAGGTTGTCTCTGAGGCCCCGCAGTTTCACCTGCTGAAGATAATCCTGCGAATGGACTTGCAGCAGTTGGTGCAGTAACAAAGTTAGGCATTGTTGTCTCGGTAGCAGTAAGGGTCAAGGTATAACCTTGCATATCCCCCATTGCAGTTCCTGTTACAGCAGTTCCTCCTGTTACTTCAGCTCCATGCTCTAGTCCTACACACATAACACTTAATCCACCCTGACCATCTTGAGTCTCTACAAAAACATGAGGTCTGCCAAAAGCCATTAGCTTAAGTTCTTTGTTGTCCTCTTTCGTTAGTTTATGTAGTGTTACATTCAAGACTTGCTCAAAGTAAGTTGTGCCATTTTCAGTAGACGTAATAATATTTGTTTCTAAAGAAGAATTGTTCCTGACATCATAGATATAATAAGTAAAGGTTCCAGTTAAATCTGTTATTTCATCGTTTGAGCCAGTAGTTACTGTCCCTAAATCTCCGAAATCAACAAAATAGATTTTACTTATACCACCTACAGCATCTTTACATGGTTTTTTTCTTCCTCCTGTTAAATCACAAGCCATAGTTTTTAGTTTTATGAAAAAAGGGTAGATAGGCTCTTAGCTTACCTACCCCTTATTTCGGTTAATTATCTATTAAGAGTAAAGAACAATATCAGAACCAATAGCGTGTTGGATTCCTGCTGTAAATCTCATAACTACTCTTACGTTTTGAGAACCATCGATGTCAGCCATGTCGATAACTTTGACTTCGTTTTTGTCAGATAGCAATCCAGTTCCAAAGAACAAGTTGCTTTTTTCGGCAGCTACCATTGTATCGGAAGCTAGTCCAGAAGCCAATACGATATTGATACCATCAAAGGTTAAAGCACCTCCGTTGAACCATTGTGTACCTTTAGCATCTGTACCTGCTGCTCCTACGTTGGAAGCAAAACCGCCCAAAGCTCTTACATAAGCTCTATATACATTGGGAGCCACATAGATGAACAAGTCATCAGAACCATAGACTGCTGTAGGGATAGCATCCACTACAAGACCGATTTTTGCAATTACGTTAGAGGCAGTTACCGCAGCACCTCCACCTACATCAGTTACATCAGCATCAGCTAATAGAGTTGTTTTAAACCCATCAAATTCACCTGCATTTGCGTTAGTACCACCCCAGATATTATTTTCTAGTTTCTGTGCTACTTTAGCCCCTACATGACCAATTAAAAAGTCAGCGAAGCTAGAAGGTAGACTAGAGTAAGCTGAGTATCCCATAGATACAGCTTCCCAGTCAGAGATGAAGTCTTTCTTACAAAGTTGTAGGTTAACTTGAAATTCTTCTGGTTGAAGGATTTTCTCTGTCAAGGTTACAGTTGACGTTGGGTCAAAATCACAAGAAGCGTTTTTAACGATGTCGTTAGTTGCTACTTTCTTCATTACTTCTTTAAACTTGATATTAGGTTTAATAGTAATTAAATCATTAGCTAACGTAGTACCACTAAGAAGGGCAGCAGAAATATATTTCCCTGCGAATTCACCTGCATAAGTAGTAGTTATTGAAGTTGTTGTTGCCATTTTATTATCTTTTTATTTGTTTATTATTATGATTCAGAAGCCCAGATACCTACACCACCTGTAACATACCAAGCAGTTTCAGCTACAGCTTTTAGTGTAACAAAATCACCTTTGTTAGCAGTTGCTTTTGTGTTTATCCAGTCTTTATTTACAGTACCACTTGCAACTGAATCAGCAGCAGCGTTAGCGATACTTCCATTTACACCATCTAAAGCGTTTGGAGAAAGAGTGATAATATTGTTTCCGTCTGCACCTGTGTTTCTAAAAGTGAATTCCATCCCTAGATTGTTTGAATCAATTAAAGGAAGTGTAATTACTAAAGCATCAGTTGCAATGTTGAATTCTGTACCTGCTTGATTAGCACTTACAGCACTAGAGGTAGTCAAAGTTTCTTGCTTTGACCTTGCTCTTAATACATCATTTGAAGTTGTTATTGTTGCCATTTTTAATTATTTAGTTATTATTTATTTTTTCCATAACTCTATCTAAAGTAGTCATAGGTCTATTAGGGTTACTGACCCTTAAATTAGGTTGCTCCGAATTTGATTCTGGACTGTGTTTAATTGGTTCAGCAGCAGGTTCAGCAGAAAGTTTTTCTAGTTGCTTAGATAAATCTTCCTTTTGACTTTTGTACTCTTGAAGTTCACCTTTTACAGCTTCCTTCAATGAATCTAATTCAGCTTTCATAGCAGAGATAGTAGACTTGAAATCTTCTTCAGTTACATATCCTTCCATTAGTTCTGTTTCTCCTTCTTCCACTTCTTCTTCTAAAGACTCGACTTGCTCAGTAGCTTCTTCATTAAGTTCTGTGGAGGGTTCCTCGATGTTCTCAGAAACGCTTTCCTCACTTTGTGCTTCTACAACTTCCTCTTGGACTTCTTCTGAAAGCACGTCTGTTGAAAGTTCTTCTTCTTTAGTGAGTAAAGACAACTTCTGCATAATGTCGTTTAAAATAGTAGTTGCTTTTATACTCTCCATCTTTTTATAATTTATAATAAAGTAATATACCTGTTATATAGTGTTAGATTTTTGACTAATTAGCAGATATACAAGCAGCACAGTCGCTATACGAAACCACTGAATTAACTTTATGTTCTGCTGAGGTTCTCGCATGGGTTACTGTGTAACATCCACTATGATTTGTATTGCTAAAATTAAAGTAGTAAATATTATTAATAGTCAATTCTGTATCTACAATATAAATCTCTTTATGGGAACTATGACCGCATTTCTGTAGCTTATAATAGTATGTAGTGTGGGTTAGCGTTATATTACCAATTCCTTGAGCCTGCATAGAACCATCGCAGCAATCTATAGAATAACTTTTACCATCGGCACATAGACAAGCCCTCCCACCGCTATTTGGTGATGTCCTGCTAGGAGTAGGCTGCTTTCTTTTCTTTATCATGATTTACTTGATTTTGGATGCTTGTTAGGGAGTAAGTCATAATCTGTAGTGTACTTTGCATTTTGCGGTCTACCATTCTTGATTAAGTAGAGATAGGCATTAACCCTTGCAAAAGCCCATTGACTAGCTGACTTAACTTGAGGGCTACTAGATGTATTAAAAGCTCCCAAACCACGCTGAAAAACAGAAGCGAGAACACCAACGCTAACACCATATCCCAATTTACTTTTATATTTCTTATTGAATTCATCAGATTTCTTTTTAAGTGACGCTCTGTCTTTAGCAGAGACTTTAGCTCCTGTTTTACCAGAAGCATCTCCTTTTGCAGTACCCTCACCTTTAGGATTCTTATTAGGAGTACCAGACTTAGGGGCTTTAGGACTGCTTTTAACATTCCCTTTATCATCAACTTCTGCGAGTGTATGTTTCCCACATGGCATATACCAGGTCTTACCATCAAATTCATGTTCATGGTAACCTTCGCATCCTAAATCCTTAGCACCTTTTAGTGCCATTTCTTTTGTAGAGAACGCTAATCTATCATCGATAACAGCATAATCATCATCTATAACTACAGATGCCATCTCTATTTCCCCAAGACCTTTCAGTTTACTTCTACTCCAAGAAAGTCCAGATAATCCACCCCATGCATCGTACATTAACTTGCCACATCCATCAGAATAGCTCTTAGATGCGTCTAAATCGCCTTTATGTCTAGAGAGGAAGGAGTACATCCTTTTTATCGTAGATACCGTTAGGTTGCTCCTAGAGGCTAACTGAGAGGCTCTGCGTTTTCCTACAGCAGTTCCGCAGGAACCCCAACCGTTCTTGTCAACGTATTCTAATACGTTTTTAGCATTATTAACTACAGAGTCAGGATAGTCATTATAAGTCTCCATTTTATACTTCTTAGATTCAATATAGTCTTGAACCTCAAACAGTATTTCTGTAGCTTCATTCTCATTTAATGATGGCTCTATGTTTGCCATCTCAAGTTTATCAGTAAAGTAACCCTCTATAGAAAATCCTTTTACCAAACCTGTCTTAACGTATTTCTCCCACACTTCATCATTGTTGACCTTCATGGAGACCATCCAAGTACCTACTGGCATATCAAGTCCATACTTCCTACTCTTGTCATAGGTTTCGTCTTCTATAATCCAACTCTCTACTACAGTGAGTCCATTGAGTTCAGCTTCATGTTCAAGGGTAGATTTGTTTTGATTGCCATTCATTAGAAACAATTCACTAGCTTTTCTTACCGTATCATCAGAGAAGTATATATAATATTCATCATCACCATCAGAACGATATATGTTCTTATTGGGGATTAAAGCTGCCCCCATGAGGATTCTCTTTTCATCATCTACTTTAGCAAGTTTAACCTTTTCATGTTTGTTTAAGGCGATGAAGTTTTCTTCTATAGCAGGTTTATCTACAATAGATATTGCCTCTATACCTGATAGAAGGGCATCTTCGTCAATTAGTAATTCTATAATTCTCATAATTTATTATTTTAAAATGATGCAATGTCTACTGTAGTACTTTCTGTTTTATTAAATCTATTTAGGTCATCCCAGACTAATTCAACCTTTTGGTCTCCTTGTGTTCTAGCTAAAGCCATCCCTAATTGAGAAGTTTCAGAAGCTCCTACTACATTGAAATCTGGTGCTGCTACTCCAGTACCACTTGAGCCTCCCCCTCCAATAGAACTTGAAATACCAGATAGAGATGCTATTTGAGCTTGAGCTTTTTTTCTTGCAGCCACAATACTTGCGAGTATTCCTCCTATACTTGCAGCAAATGTAGCAACACCCAATGGGCCAAGTTGAGATACATATGTACCTAAAGACATTGAAGCTTTTGATGCTTGTGCAGCTCCTTCTACAGCTACATCCGTTAATGCACTTTGAGCACTTACAGCATTTAATTTAGCCATCCTAACTTGTTCCATTACATGAAACTTTACCCTCATAACTTCTTGACCTATAAGTAAAGACTGTTGTAGAGTGAAGTAATCTCTCTCAGCTTTTATCTTTCTTATCTCTGCTGCCTTTTCAAGTTTTTCTATTTTTTTAACTTGAGCTTCTTTTTCGGAGGAAGTTAATTTATCATTATTCAACACCACATTTTTCCTATCTCTTAATCTTGCTATTTCAGCATCATGAAATGATTTCTGTAATTCTCCAAGTGAGCCTGATGCTTTACCTAATGTCTTAAATAAATTATCAACAGTTTTAGCTTGTTCTTTTGCATTTTCTTTAAAGTCATCAATGATGATTCTAAGTTGCTCTCTTAAATCCTTCTGGTTTCTCTTAAATCGAGATGAAAAAGCCTTAAATAGTTCTTCTCCATTAGTTAAACTTTCCTCGTATTGTTTTCTGGATAATCCGAAGAAGCTCTCAAAAACACCCTCTAAAAGCTTTTGACGCTTTTTCAATTCGTCATGAGTTGTTCCTGTTATTTCTTGTTCAAATTTTTTAACTCTCGCACCTCTATCGCCACCTTTATCGCCTTCAAGAATAACAAATTCTAGCAAAGCATTCATTTCTTCTTTCTTGTTTTTTATAAATTCGTTATGTTCTTCTGTCTCAGATTTAAGTCTCTGTATCGCTTTATCCCTATTTAATTCTTCTACCTCAGTAAATTCTCCAACAGAAATTGCCTTCTGTTTCAACAACTGTTCTTCTGTAAGTCCTAATTTTAACAATTCTTGTTGTCTTGGAACTTGTTTTTCTAATACTTCTGCTGCTAATTCTGTGATTTTACCCTGAGCGGCTTGAGACATTGCCAACTTGATAATAGAATCCCTGTAGTCATCATTTGCTTTTGCAGCATCTTCGGTCAAATTTTTGACATCATCTATAGATAACGATGCGTCATCTAAACTTTTTATATAGTCAGGAAATTCTTTGTTAAGCTTTCTGATGGCTATTTCCTTTTGTTCATCGCTTACAGTTGATGATTCCAAAATGGCTATGTAGGTTTCAAATTTTCCAGATGTATCGTCTACCTTATCCTTCATGTTGGAGAAAGCATCAGATACTGGGTCTGCTGCTGCTTTAGCTTCTTTGAGACGCTTAGCTATTTTAGGTAAAAAAGATATTAGTACTTGAATACCAATAAGTAGACCTCCAGTACCCATTATAGATTTACCTAATTCTCTAATCGTGTTTGCAAATCCCCCTGCATTGGTAGCGGAAATCTGAAGCAAACTAACCAACTGACCTATGTTGTTCGCCATGCCTTGAAAGCCATAGGCTGCATCGGAAGCTAATCTTGAACTCTCTTGAAGTATAGCATTATTAAGACCAGAGGTGGCTTTATTATTCGCTAATGCACCTGTTAAACCCCTTGTAGCGGTACTCATTTCTAGAGTTGATTTAGCAGCAGCTACATTAACCTCTTTCTGTATTTTTATTCTTTGATTTAAAACCTCTAAATCAACCGCCTCTTGCTTTTGTAGCTTAGCGAGTCTTTTAGTAGCAGCCGCCAAAGCATCTACAGAGCCTTTGGTTTTATTTACAACCTTACTTGCGTTAGCATCACTAATCTGAATATCTATAAGTATCTTCTTACTTGCCATAGTATTGTCTCTTTAATTGTTTTTTTACTCCGTTCCAATTTCCTACAGCCTTATACTTGCCTTTAGCGATATCCACATTCTCTGATACTCCGTACCAATCATTTGTGTTTAGTAAATCTATAATGTTCTTTATCATATTATAGTATCAAGTCCTGTTATTAAATTAAGTAATTCAAGCTCTGTTGCTCCAGTGTTAAGGTTTGTCTTTATAGAATTAATACGGAACACCCTATCTTGTATCTTAATCTGGTCATTTAATTTATATCTCGTTAGTATTTTAGCAGGGAGGAAACATTTATACTTAAATATTCTTTTATTCTGATTGTAAGCTCCTGAGATATATTTTATATAAAACTTAGAGAATAATGAATTTTCTGTGGCTATCAAGGTGCTTGAATTAGTTTCTCTATATATCTTTAGTTGCCATTCGTCAAATTCAGTATCAAAATTCAAACTATTTGCAGGAGGTACTGTTGATGTTCCTTCCTCGCTTGAATTCGATGGTCTCCAATATGTTGTTAAGGCAGACTCTGTACCTGAAATCCAGTTTATGTTTTTACCTCCTGTTATAGTCTGGTTAATTCCGTAAAACAGTAATGGTTTTATATCTTGTGGTTTATAATTACCTGTAGGTGTTGTTTTTTCAGTTGTGGCATCCTCATGACTAAATTCACCCCCTGCTGCATATCCGCACTGGATATAAGTTAAGTTTGAGTTTTCAGAAGTCGCAGCAGCCCCTACATCAAATAGTCTTTCATATTTCATGTGGGAAAACGGAATTTCGACTTTATACTCAACCCCTAAATCATCATAATGTTTAGGAGAGCTATACGTTGTGTTTCCAAACACTTTGTTATATTTTGTTTCATGGGTTTCCATCAGTATAGTATCCGTTTCTTGATACTCAAAAGAAACAGATGAAAATGGTCTTGCCACTTCAATTTCATGAGATTCAACATCAACAAAATCAACAAGGTCTATAGTACCCCCTGTCATATTATTTACTGCATCCGCATAGTAATTGTCTAAGGTTTGTACTTCTATCACTGGGGTTGATGCTAATGGCTCCTTAACATAAGCTGTGAGATTAAACATCTTAAATAGTCCAGATATAAAATCAGTAACCTTCATATCTGGAAAGTGATTGACTAAATCTTGCTCTGGAGATGTAGAGCTTGTATTGTTTAAAGCTCCAAAAGCATGATAGGTAAGGGTTTCTACACTCCCATTTGGAACAAACGTAAACAGCCCCACTTGGGCACTAAATGTTACTGCACCACCTAAAGTTTCAACCTCCCATCTTAATTTATACGTTCTTCCCTCTACTGTTTTCTCATTTGATAACTGATAGTTGGGATTAGCATCTAATGATAAACTCTGGTGAACTCCTGATATTGTTTTCTCCGAAATAACAGCTCCAGTTATATCATCAATGCACCTCAAAATCAACAAATCATAAGTACCAGATGTTATGGTTACAATTAATTGACTTCCGAATCTCCTTATGGTTGTATTGCCAGAAAGGATAGACTCTTGTGTAAATGAAAATGTATCATCTACTATAGCTAGATTAGCATTAGAGCCAGAAGTTACTAAACCAGATATTTTCTTAGAACTACCTAACTCTTTTGATAGGTTGTAATTTATTATTTCGCCACTCTTTCTAGATAGCCATAAGTATAAATTACTTATTGGAGATGTGTCGAAAAATCCCGTAAAAGATATTCCATACTTAGATTCTATTGCTTCTAAAACCTTAGTAACCTTAATAGCAGGTTTTAAGTCGGTGTATTTTAACCCTCTTGTAGCGTCTGTACTTCCTGAATAAAGATTGCCATCATAATTAGGTGCTGTTGAAGCAGAATCATAATATAGTCTTTTTTCCGATGTTATAAGGGGATATATTATAGCGTTGCTATGGAGTCCAGTTGTAAATCCTGTCTTTACGGTAGCTGCATCATAAGTAAAGTCTTGTATATTCGAGTCTAAACTTGCTACTAAAGCAGTTAGCTTTTCTTCCTTCATGGCTTCCCTTAGCTTAATTAGCCCCCCATAAAAAAGAACAGTATAGCTTGATGCTTTATTGTTCTTCATCTCTGTAGACTGAAGGTATATATATCCCTCTCTAAAGGGCATATAATTCATGTGTATCTTAGCTAATTTTTTAGTAGACCCATTGAATCCAATTACATCTGGATTATAAAAGTGTTTAAATAATTTATTGTTAGTATCGTTAGCAGGAATCTTAAATGTCCTTGAATAATCGGCAAATATCTTAGCGAAGTCTCGTATGTCTTGTATAGAGGATACTAGGGTTATAGATTCGTCTTTAAACAAGTCCACCTTGCTATAGCTCCTTGTGGCATCACTAATATCATTTTGGTCAATATACAACTGAATATCTATCATCTAATGTCTTGGATATAGTTGTTGGCAACCTCAAATTCTACAGTAAAGTTAAGTAGCTTTTCATTCACCTCTTTTTTTTCTTGAAAGGATGTAGTTGATGGAATTACAGGGGTTACGCCTGACTCTTGATGAACCCAACAATGTTCTGTTACCATGAGTTGTTTTATAACCTCATTATGGTCTTCTGTAAGATAACCAGTATTCATTGTTAACTTTTCCTTACCACTTATATCTAAGGCTTGTCTTGACGCTTTATATTCATTATAAGAAACACTAGATTCCCCTATATCTAGTATAGAACGCTTATAACCCTCTCTATTAACCTCAAATGAGTCATCCCTACGCTTGAAGAACCAAAGGTCTTGAATTACCCCAAACTTGTTAATAAATGATATCTTATAGGAAGTGTTTTTACAATCATCTATATACTTTACTTTTTTTCTTATTATTTGTCCGTTTTGCAGAGTAGCTTTGATTTCATCGGCTAAAGATGGTATCTCTGATTGTAATTGAAATTTTGTTGAGTCCGCAGTTCTAGCTTGAGTAGCGTCAGCTTTTAATAGAGTTGTATCGGCTTTTAATTCAGTAGAATCTACTCTAAAGTTAACAACAGAACCACCTATCCTTTCGGTCTTAACAGATGTTCCTGCCTTTAAGTATTCAACTATAAACGCATTATCTTCCTCCACAGATTGAAAAAACGGAACAAAAGCTCGTTCTCCCCTTTTTACAAACACAGTGTCATTTGATATTAAGTAATTATTAGATAGTCTTGGATTTATGCCATCTTGAAATTCTCCATATCCAGTAAATGCAATTACATTATCTTTATCTATGGTGTCTTTAAATGAAGGGTTGTTATCAAATACTCTATCTATAGTAAATTTAACCCATGAGTTTTGAACAATACTTGAATAGTCTCCATCAAAGGATATATTTATATAATCTTTTATCAATTCGGAAACCTCAAACGTAATTATAGATTCGTTTGTTTCTGGGTCTGAACTAGACAGCCTATCTTTTGTTAAAGTGTACTTAGGTGTTGCAGGAACTGCTTTTTCACTGCCTTGCCATATATATATTTTTAATGTTGCCTGTGTTATTGTTGCCATAATATCTTATCCTAAGTCATAATATTTTCCAAATCCAGATGTAACTGCGGTTCGTGTATTTCTCCTATATAGGAATACTCCATCTCTTGTAAATCCTTCACGCCCATTTGACAAAAACTCAATTTCTTCGGCTTTTGTATCAATGCTCAGGCTTCTTAAAGAAGCTGCCCCTCCAAGACCATTTGTATGGAAGTATGCTGAATAATAGAATCCATATATTTTATTTGCTTCAAAAATAACTGAATCTCCATGAACACGATTACTTATTCTTGGTATAAGAAGTGGAGTTGATGTAAGAGCTGCTTCAACCGCATTCCTGTCAGCATAAGAATAAAAATCATAAGTGTACATCTTGTATGGGTCTGCCCATTGATTAGTAGTAGTGTCTGAGTTTTCAAATAACTGTGTGATTATGCTTTCAAATTTAGGCATACTAACATATTGATTGAATTCAAACCCTATAGTGTTTTCTGTGTTCTTACTTATAGAAGAACTAGATGCGTTTGCAGCCACTATATTTGTTCCTGCTACTTTAGTTGAGGCTTGGTTAGAGAAAACTATATACGATGGGTCTGAACTTGCAAAATTCAATTCTGAAGCTGATATTGTCTTAACCACAGTACCATCCACATAAATCTTCAAAGTTAAAGCACTTGGGTTTTCAGCGTACCTAACTTTACCAGTGCCATCAGATGGGTACATTTTTACCATCATAGCATCTGTTCCGCTTACAAGATTATACGTATTTGCAGGGACAGAAGAAGGAGGCGATGGCAAGGTTTGAGAAACTTTAATAACTGTAGGGCATCCGAAAGTAATTTTATATCTATCAGTTCTTAGGGGAGCTTCTATAGTTAAATCGAAGTGCCCTGTAGTCGCATGAGATGAAGGGATTGCTATTGTTATAGTAATACTTGAATAATCACCTAAAGGAGTAAGTTCTGAAGGAGGTATTCCTAAAGCTATTAAATCTTGCTCATAAGCATCGTCACCTCTATATCCCACAACTGTTGGAGACGATTCTGTAGAAAATTGGTGGGATATCTTTATTGGCTCTTTAATTTCAAAAGTTAACACTAAATTTCCTTCAGTTCCAGAAGTGTCAATCCTATATATTCTTGTCCCTGCATCATTTGCTATATTAACAACCTGGTTTGTGGATTCTGGGCACGAAACAACTTGCGTTACTGTAGCAGGAGGGTTGTATTCGTCTGGTAGCGGTTCTACTGGAGTTGGGTCTGTTGGACTTGTTGGAGCTCCTGTAGAGTCCACATTCACATAGAATGGGCTTCTAACGTTTATCCTTTCGGTTGTACCTGTTGATGTTGCCATAATTATTTTATTATATAATCGTCTCCTTTTTTAGTGTAACCTGCTCTTATCATAATTTCATCTAAATTCAATTCTACATCCTTAACCATAGGGTCTTGTATAGAATCTATTTTTTGCATAGCTATCTCAATAGCGTCATCTATAAAGTTGGTTGGGGTTATGCCTTGAGTAGATAGCTTATTTTGTATTCTCATAGCTAAACTTTTTATTTTAGCATCAGTTATCTTTACAAATCTTCCGCTAAAATCTCTAAGCCTAACTGGTTTGTTTTTCACCCAAGATATCAAACTCCCTAAATCAGCTTTGACCTTCCCACCTGAATCCAACTTCTGGGCATAGTCGCTCCCCTCAATCATGTATCCAAATCCGTTTGGCAAATCTTTATATATAGTTGTTAAGCTTTTTGCTAACTGACCAGTATAATTTATCTTATTAGATATATTCCCAGATTTATATTCCCTTGTCCTGTTTCTCTCTAACTCAATGCGTAGTAATTCTACTAATCTATCTGAGAAACTAGAAATGTATTTTTCTGTATTGTTAAATTTAACTGCTAAAGACATGATGAACCATTTGCATCGATTAGTGCCATATCTGAATTGGGTACTTCAATATTAAGAACCATAGACCAACCTGTAAGAAGATTCTCAAATCTATCCTCGAAAAGAGAAGCTGTAGCCGATTCATTAAGTTCATAGCTATTCGACTCCATGCCTCCCCTGCGAAGTGAACTCTGGAGTCCATTAACCACAGTAAGCATCGTATTAAGAATATCTTGCTTATTATCCAACCCCAAGTGAGGCTTCGCCACATTTTGTTTATCGTCTTTACTTTCATCGACAATATCCATTACAATTACGTTAATATTAAAATTCATTACATGGTCGCTGAATGTAACATCGTTTACACCAACATGGGCAAGTGGGAAGATGGTTTGCTTAGACAAATCTACCTCTAGTATATCACCAAATGTAACAGTTTTAATACTGTTATTGCCAATTAGATAATTGTAGATGTTATCAATAAGATTATAATACGTTTTCATTTATCTTTTGTATGCTTTCTTTATTAGTTTAGCCTCTAGCTCATTCTTTTCCTTTTCGAACACCAGAAAATTTAAACACTTGAAAAGTGATTCTTCGGTAACTTCGTCAAACTTGAGGACATCTCCTTTAGCAAGTCCGTAAATTGATTGATACCAACCCCACTTTGCTCCAAAGTTTCCTTGAGGGGAGAGGTCTTGCCCTTCTTCACCTCCGCCTCCATATAACTCAGGGTAGCCCTCGATAACTCCTTCCCTAAATCGTAAAAAAAAACCATCGAACTCATTACTGCATCCATTGGCATCTCTTTCATCATCATCTTTATATCCTCATTAGGTTTATACGGAGCTATCGTATATTTGTCTTTAGACTTGAAATTAACAACCCTGTACAAAACACTCATTGCCTCATGGATTTTTTGCCAATCCGAAATAGTGTTTTCTAAATCTATATACTCCCCAAGAGATATATCATCTAGTTTAGGGATGAATCCCATCTCAACCCCTCTAAGGTTAAAATGACGAACTAACTTAGGTTTTTCCTCAAATGCTTTAGAGACTACAGTTATTACTTTCTCAGCCTCCACTAAAGGAATCCCCTCTACTTCATTTAAATCAACATTGCAGAATATTTCAATAAGCTTCTTGTTAAGGAAGTTGTCGGCATCCTGCCCTTCATTTTCATCAACCACCTTAATGTATTTTTGATACTGCCCTAGAGTAATATCTGATAAAGTAGTTGGAACGTCTAACTCAATTTGCACTGTGGTATTCCCCATATATATAGTAATAGATTAATAGAATTGTGTACCTTAGATTGTCCATCTGCCTAATTGGCATAATAATATATAAAGTAGTATGTATATTACATAACTGTATATATAGATATATAACTATATATATATATATAACTAGATATATTAACTTAATATATAAATTATAATACTGTATATATTAAGATAGAAAATACCTTTATATATATATCCGCCATATAGTCAGTTGGAATTATTCTTATCGTAGTAGTAGCAATATAGCTCCCATATTTTAAGGGATGCCTCTTTTACAGGGTATCTCTCTGTACTGCGTATTTTATCTGTATAGTGGTCTATCTCGATTAGATAATCTTCTTCATGATATTTCTTTGGCACATAATATATCTTGATACCATTAGCTAAACACCAACTCATACATTTCCATTGGTCAGCTCTAAATATTTCTTTAGGGAGTGGTTTGCGTTTTCGTGCCATAGTATATCGTTGCAATATATAAATAATATTTCTAATATCCAAAGGTGGCAGTTGGAAATGGTAGTGTGTGTAGAGTGTGGTCTAATATACTCGAGCGAAGCGAGACCCCCGAAAGTCCCCCTCAAATAAGCCTCTCTAACGAACGATAATTTTCTCGATGGGGTTATATGCCACTGAGGTATAGAAGTAGGCTAAAACATGCCTCTAAATGCGTCTGAGGGGATAGGAAGCCACCTATTAAGCCCCTTTTTAATTCTCTTTTGCTGAGTCCCAATGAATTACCAAAATATAGGGTATAAAAAAACCGCCCTAAATGAGCGGTTATATTTAATTAATTAGTATTTATTTTTATTTATTGTTGAATAATTCTCTGCCCCTTACAATGATGTTTGAGGCTTTGTTTGTATCAATATTATAGTATTGTGCAAAGCTATCAACCGTCAAAAAGTTGTTCCAATAGTCTAAGTACATTAAAATAATTCTATCGTGTACTTTTTTAAATTGTGCGTTAAATTGTTCTTTATTTGCCATAGGTTTTTATTTTGTATTGTTCTTTTTGGTAGTCATCAAAAATAAATTCTTTCTTTATTTCTAATTTAAAACGTTTCTTTACTTCATGTAATGTATAATCAATATAAGTCTGTTTTAATATTGTAAAATCTTGTTCCGCTTTACATTGATATCCTATTTTATTCTTTTCAATAGTAAAAATAATTCCTTTGTATGTATATACTTGCATAATCAATTTATAAGTTCTTTAATAAAATATTTGTAAAGGGGTTTAATACCTTTAATTCTATTTCTATACAATGTATCTTGAGTAGAAAAAATACCTTTTTGTATTTCGATTACATTTCCAGAAATTGCCCAATTCAAAAAATTTGTTTTCATATTATCGTTAATTATATAAATCTTCTTCAATATTATATTGGTGTAGTTTTTCTTCAATTTCCTCTAGATTGTAAGACTGAACAACTGCCCTATCTAGACACAATTCAAATTGACCGTCTTTATTTAATCCAATGTGTCCCCCATATTGAGCGTGAAATTCAGTCCATCTAAAACCATCTTCTAGAGTTTCATCTTCGTAATATTCCAAAGGTTTGGACGAATAATAAATTACAGAAATAGTTTCTTCTTCTTCATATACTTCATATAATTTATTATGAAAATTATTAACGTTTGTTATTTGTCTTTTTGTTCTTAATTCTTCAAGTGTCATAATCTACTTATTTAAATTAGTTAATCTGATTTCCTTTGACCTTATTTTGGCTTTTATATCATCAGTTGACAAAGTACCATAATAAGCATTTGAATATAGAAACTCTTTAAGATACTTTATTGTAGTGCGTGAGTAATCCCAATAATTAATATCTAAATAA
>UEXM01001591.1_pt1 | contig 18362 bp, 18 predicted proteins | sample 1796661 | NCBI WGS metagenome assembly UEXM01 (sample SAMEA4772469, study PRJEB27181) | metagenome | reverse complement strand
ACGGCGAGTGAAACTGGGCAGCAGGATCTGTTCAACGACTTAATGCAGAACGAGTGTGATGGGATGTGCGGGATATGAGCGATTTAGTTTGGTTGGTACTTAAACTTTTATTGTCATGACTAAAGAGCAAAAGAAAAGCCGCATAAAGCGCCGGCCATGGGCAAAGGTTCCAGACACATTGTCTCCTGAGTGGGAGGAGGTTTTTTGGAGTTTAATGAAGAAGGACTCCTTTCATTCCTGTCACTGGTTTTTTGCGTGTGAGTATCCGGGAATAGATAAAGGGATTGAGCATGACGGCCCAGAGAGAATGAGACAGATAATAGAAAAAAGGGAAATAAGAACATGACTGAAATAATATTGTTGATATCGGCGTTGTTCGTAGCGGACAATTATGAGTTTCTGAAGGAAGCCAAGGAACAGATGGAACAGGGAGCCGAGTGGCATTACGTGGGTCCCCAGAAGATTGATCCAAATGCCAAGGCCATACCAATGCAATGCGTAGATCAATCAGGCAAGCCATGCGGCGAAAAGTTTATTCTATGGAAACTGAAGAAGAACCAGACATCACAGAATGTGATTGGTGTGGCGAAGAGACGCGCCCCCAAGTCGAGGACAATAAGCTCATCTGTCCTCGCTGCCGACGCCCGTTAAGTTAATGCTGCATCTCCTCTTCCTCGTCGAAGGGCGTCAGGGCGCGGTGAAATCCCGCGTCCGGGTCGCCGTCTTCTATACCTAGCGACTCCGATAGCAATCGCGACATGAAGTAGTTCATGCGAGATATGCCCAGTGCCTGGGCGCTGTACTCCATCGCAATCCGGTACAAGATCCACATCTTCATGGTCGGTGGCAGACCGTCCAAATGCTCAACGGCCGCCTTTGATGACTTTTGGTAAATCGTCTCCAGGTCATCGGGCGTCATGACGAGTACGTCTTTTTCAAGAGAGACGCATAGAACTTACGGATCTGTTTGTCCGATGGCGCTTTCCTAGCTTCATCTACCAAGAACGCGATCTGCTGACCAGCCGATCTAAAGTTTGGTTTCGCCATAGCCATGAGCTCATTGTAAGACTGTAGCGAGATGGCTACGCTTTTGTATTTCGTAATGTCAGGCATGTTAGATATTCCTCCAGTGATTAGCGTTGGTTTTAAAAGACTTATAGTAATCTAGGAAATCGGCATCGCAGCGTTCTATCACAGCCTCAACAATCTCCTCTCCAGTAAAATCTAGAGATTGCATTTCACCGATAAATAGATTCAAAACACGATCCGCACCCTGCCTATGCGTTTTGTCTGCGCGAAGAGTCACTTCAACCATTCCCGTAGATTCTCCCCCATCACCGTTGTGGCGATGTCCATCTTGCTCCGCAGCGCCTTCACGATCTTCTCGTCAATCGTGCCCTCCGCAATCATGTCGATATATGTGACGCTACTCTTTTGACCAATGCGATGCGCCCGGTCTTCCGACTGCATACGAACGGCTAGGTCAAAACTGTTAGCGAAATAGATGACAGTGTTCGCCGCCGTCAGTGTAATCCCGTACCCACCTGTTTGTGGGTTGCCGACAAAGAACCGGGCATTGCCGTTCTGGAATCTCTCAATGGCCTTGGTCCGTTGTTCGTCATCCGTGTCACCGTAGTACGTGACCACCTTGGTATTGCCATACGCGACGGTCAGGGCCTTCGTGATCCGTTTCATATCGTAACGGAACCGTGACCAGATGATCACCTTGCCATCGACTTCCTCGAGGCAGTTCAACAGCTCGCCAATTCGATTGTCGGGTATCTCTACAAGCTCGCCATCGTCAGGCTTCGTGTGACCGGACAGAACTTGCTGCAACCGCAACAGCTGGGTCATCACGTTAGGCGCCGACATAAACTGGTCCTCATCGATTTCTGCCAACGCAAAATCCTTGAGCTCCGTATAGATACGCTTCTGTTCTGGTGTCAGGGCAATGTTGCGCTGCGTGTAAATCTTGTCGGGCAAGTCCAAGCACTCACTCTTCAGGATACGCGAAGAGAACGTCTTCAGGAGGTCCGACAGTTGTTCAAGATTCCTGTAGCCGACAACACGATTGAAGCTATGACTCCCAAAAGTCTGGCGCTTCATCACCGCATATCGGTACTGAAACTGAAAAAAGTTGTCGCCGCATTCGCCCAGCAAAGTCTTGTCCAAAAAGTGACACTGTGACCATAAATCCATGGGAGACTGCGTCACAGGGAAACCCGTGAGGATACGCCTGTACTTCGCCAAGGGGGCCATCTTGAGTATGGCCTTGGTCCGTTTGGCCTTTGGATTCTTGATTGCCGTGCTCTCATCAAGCACCAGCATCGCCCGCGACATCTCAAGAACCTTGACTAGGTATTTCTGGCCTTTGACCGTGGACAGGGCTTCTACATTCATGACCAGAACGCGCAGATCATCACCTTCGTGAGGCGCCGCCATGCCCATAAGCTCTTGTTTCTCTTTCGCTTTCGGTGACGGCTTCCATGTTATTATGGTGCGGTCTATACGGTCTGGAAGGTGTGCGGGTATCTCTGTCTTCGACCAGTTACGGTACACCCCCTTTGGGGCTACCACTATCAGAGTGTCGATCTGATCTGCCTCAAACAGAGCGCCGGCATTGTCTATTGTGACCTTGCTTTTACCTGTCCCCATCTCAAGGAATAACCCCCAGTTCACCTGGCTCCAGCTATCTTTGAGCACTGTTCTTTGATGTTCGTAGGGGGCGGTCTTGAAAGTGTATGTCATTTTTCTCTTGCCATGAAACTAACCTCTATATAAAAGGGGGCATAGCCTTTGTAAACACCTTTGTCCAGATAAATGGCATAGGTAGAGAGAAAGAAAGAAAATGACTGTCTATCTCACACAAGAGAATCCACGCTTCAATGTGCTTAAAGCAACGAAGTACGGGCAGCTCGAAAGCCTCACAACAACCGACGATCAGATTTACACAAGCGCAAGCCGCGTGGTCGCTAAGATCAAACGCGGCTTGAAAACGTTTGGGGATGACGATTGGCTGTTGCTGTTGGGCGATCCAGCGGTCATTGGCGTGTGCTTTGCCGTCGCAGCAGAACGGAACGGCGGCCGAGTGAACATTCTCAAGTGGGACAAGTTTGAGAAGGCTTATTACCCCATCAGTGTCAGGCTGAAGTCTGGCATTGCAGATCTTGAAACCTGAAGAGGAGATACTTGTGAGCGACATACTTGACACAATCGCAGCAGACGCAGAAGCGTTTGAAGACCTGACTACGGAGAAAGGTTCAGAGCTCTCTGATCTGATCCGCCAAGCGTCCGATGTTAACAAAGCGATATCGGGCGCAGAAGAGGCGGTGAAGAGCCTAAAGAAAACCCGTGATAAATATCTCTACGATTTGCTTCCAGCCAAGATGACTGAGATTGGCATGGACAAAGTAGAGGTAGACGGCAACTCCGTTTCTCTCACGACCTTTGTATCAGCCACGATGCCGAAAGACCCTTTGCAGAAGGATCTAGCGATCCAGCATCTGCGGTCAATCGGTTGCGCGGACTTTATCAAAAACAAATTGGAAGTGAGTTTTGGTTTGACCCAAGACAACGAGGCAAAGGCCCTTGAGGCTGACCTTGTTGAAGCTGGTCACGATACCAGCGCGAAGATTTGGATCGAACCGATGACACTGAAGAAGCTTGCGAAGGAACGACTGCAAGCTGGTCAGGAATTCGATACAGAACTATTCAACGCACACATTGGAACAGTAGCTAAGATCAAAGGAGCATGAACATGGCTAAGAAAAACGGTGGCGGTTTACCCGCAGAATTAATGGAAGCCTTTGAGGCTGACAGTGGCAGTGGTTTCGAGGGCGTAACGACAGACGACCTTCAGATACCCTTCATACGCCTCATTCAAGCGTTGTCCCCGCAAGTGGACAAGAACGACAGTAACTTCATTTCGGGCAGTGGAGCGGGGGACATCTTTAACACGGTGACCAAGCAGCACTGGGATGGTGATGAGGGACTGATTGTTCTTCCGTCGTACTTCCAGATGAAATTGCTGGAGTTTATTCCTCGCACACAGGGCGGCGGTTTCGTGGGCGAACTGTCTCCTACCAGCGACGATGTCAAGAACGCGCATCGTGACGAGGACACAGGCATGGAGTTATTGCCTTCTGGCAATGAACTGGTTCGCACGGCTCAATACTACGTGAAGGTTGTTCATGAGGATGGAAACCTTGAGAGTGCGATCCTCGATATGAAGAAGTCGCAACTGAAGAAGTCACGTGCTTGGCTGACGTTGATGCAGATGCAGAAGCACAACGGCAAAGCGTTGCCTATGTTCGCGAACACATATCGGCTAACCAGTGTATCAGAGAAGAACGATAAGGGTAACTGGTACAACTGGAGTATCACCAAGGAAGGCAGTGTGCCCTCCATCGAAGCGTACAATGAAGCGAAAGAGATGCATCAGTCTGTCAAGGACGGTGAGCTCTCTATCGCAGCCCCTCAAAACTTAGAACAGATTTCTACTCAGGAATCTGACTCTGACGTTCCGTTCTAGGGAAGGATGACCCCTAAACGGTCCTGTACCGTTTAGGGGTCTATTTTCGGATGACGGAAGCACAGAGATATTTTGACCTTTTTCAAGGGTTCAAGGGAGCGCATGGTCAGACAGAGGTTCTGAACCATCAGCGCCACGGCAAGCAGAAGGCTAAGAGCTTCATTGTCCGTGAACCGTTGACCCTAGAATTAGTTCAAGGCCACATTGATGGCCAGCAAGGAATCGGTAGCATACCTATCGATGAGGATAACAGTTGCAGCTTCGGTGCTTTGGACATCGATGACTACAATCTTGATCTCGTCGCACTGTGTAAGAAGTCTGCCAAGTTGAAACTTCCTTTGATCCTGTGCCGCTCAAAGTCGGGCGGCGCCCATTTATACATTTTCCTATCTGAAAAGGTGCCAGCGGTAGAGCTCAAGGACAAGTTAGCTGAGTTCGCGTCCGCTTTAGGTTTCGGCACATGCGAGATATTCCCCAAACAGGAAGAGGTCATCGTGGAGCGCGGTGACGTAGGGAACTTTATCAATTTACCTTACTTCCAAGCTGAGTTCGCAACACGGTTTGCTTATGACAGAAGCGGCAAGGAACTGACGTTGGTTGAGTTCCTTGATCTGGCAGAGAAGAGCAAGATTACGCTCAAGCAGTTGCGAGAATTTGAACTGACATCCAAGTCGGATGTTCTACCTAACGGTCCACCGTGCCTACAGCAGTTGACAGAGCACGGGATTCCAGAGGGTGGCCGTAACAATACGATGATCAACATCGGCGTGTACTACAAACTATCGTCGCCGGAGAATTGGAAAGAGCTTCTTGAGAAGCATAACCAGAACTACTGCAATCCATCACTGCCAGCTAAAGAGATCGTGACGATACAGGAGCAGTTGGAGAAGAAAGAATACTTCTACACGTGCAAACAGGAACCGATACAGAGCCACTGCAATAAGGCGCTGTGCAGATCCAGACAGTTTGGTGTCGGTGGCAGTCAGTCCTTTCCAACAATTGGCGGGCTAACCGTCGTTCTGTCGGAGCCCCCAGTTTGGTTCGTGGACGTTGACGGTGCGCGGCTGGAGCTTACGACCAAGCAGCTACAGATGCAGATGGACTTTCAACGGGCTTGCATGGAGCAGATGTACCAGATGCCAGCGCGGATGAAGGACCCTGATTGGCGCGACATGATCGACAATCTACTGACCACGGCAACGCACATACAGGTGCCAGAGGAGCTAACGACCAAGGGTCAGTTCAACGAGTTCTTGGAGACGTTCTGCACCTCCCGCATACGTGCGACTTCGGAAGAGGAGCTCCTGACGGGCAAGCCATGGACGGCGGACGGTTACACATACTTCAAGCTAGGTGCGTTACAGGAGTTCTTGAAGCGCAAGGGTTTCACCAACTACTCACGTGGGCAGATCACAGAGCGGTTGAAGGAACTGAACAATGGTGCGGAGTCGGATAAGCAGTACCGTCTAAAGGACAACAAGGGCAAGTGGAGGACGGTTAGGGTCTGGTTCGTGCCAGAGATGGAAGAACTAGACGTTGATTTGAAGAAGCCGAGCTTCTCTGAAGAGGTGCCGTTTTGAAGCTCCAGCCTATGCCTATAACGTTGCGAGAGGCCAACCACTTTGTGGAACAGTTCCACAGACACAGCAAGAGAACGAGTAGAGACGGTGGCAAGTTTGCGATAGGCGCTACTACGGGGGACCGCATGGTCGGCATCGCGATTGTCGGCAGACCCGTGGCTCGATTACTGGACGATGGATACACCGCAGAGGTTACACGTTGCTGCGTCTTGGACGATGCGCCGAAAGGAGCGTGTTCTTTTCTGTATGGCCGTTGCTGGAGAATCTGGCAGCAGATGGGTGGCAAGCGCATGGTCACGTACACGTTACAGAAAGAGAGCGGATCTAGCCTGAAGGGCGCTGGGTGGAAGATCGTGGGGGAGACACAGAAAGGCGGTTGGGACCGCAAAGGCCGGGAGCGGGATTGGCAACCTATCTACGGGCAGCTCAAGTTCAGGTGGGAAGCGCAATGAAAGTTCAGAAGACATACCTAGGTCCACCAGGCACGGGCAAGACGCAAAACAACTCCAACCTCATACAGGAGTACATACGTCAGGGCATTGAACCGGAACGCATTGCTGGTGTGTCCTTTACACGTAAGGCGGCACGGGAAAGCTGCGAACGAGTGTGCAAAGATAGCGGGATCACAGATGACCGCTTGCCGCACTTTAGGACGCTGCACTCCATTGCCTTTCGTGAGGGTGGCTACAAAACCTCGGACGTTATCGGCGGCGCGGACTTTGCAAAGATCGGGGCGGCCATTGGACTGTCCTTCGGCAAGAACTATTCGGATAGTATGGAGTCGGACTTTGATACGTTGGGCGTGAGCCAAGGCGATTTCTACATGAGCCTGTACCACCTAGCGCGTAGTAAGGAGATTCCGTGGGAGGAGATGTTCAGAAGGGCCGAGAACTACAATCTACACTTCGCTGAGATGAAGCGCCTTGTGGACACATACGAAGATTACAAGCTTGAGTACAACAAGATCGACTTTACGGACATGATTGAGGAGTTCGTGGAGCGTGGTTATTCGTTGGACGTTGACGCCTTGGTTGTCGATGAAGCACAGGATCTGTCCACGCTACAGTGGAAGATGGTGGATGTATTGCGGGAAACTCCTGACATACAAATCTTCAGTGGCGATGACGATCAGGCGATCATGGGCTTTCAAGGTGCGGACGTTGAGGCGTTCCTTAGCGCGACAGAAGACCGCGAGGTTCTGCACAAGTCTTACAGGTTGCCAGAGAGTGTATGGCATGTAGCACAGAGTGTAGTGTCACGCATTCGTGACAGGGCCCCCAAAGATTGGAGTCCTCGAGATGAGGACGGGACCGTACAGCAGCATCAGAGCCTGTGGGACGTTCCATTAGATTCGGGGGATTGGTGCATCTTGGCGCGGACCAATCGCATTGCGTCACAGTACGCCGATGCGTTGAGAGACGAGGGCTGGGTCTACAGCCGTAATGGACGGCCAAGTATTCCACCAAAGATTTATGACGCGATCATGTCTTGGGAAGATTTGACCAAGGGTAAGAACATAACCTCACAAGAGATTCGAAACGTCTACACCCACATGAAAGCGGACGTTGGCTATAGGAAGGGCTTTGGTCCGAGGTCCAAGGCGCTGCTATCTGTCGATGACGAGATGATGATCAACATGGACTACGCAAGGGACCATCTAGGGTTGCTGCAAGTGGGGGATATCCGTTGGCATCAGGCTCTGGACAAGATCACACGGGACATGGAGCACTATCTCTTGAACGCGTTACGGCGCGGCGACAACGTCAAGAATCCCCGCATCAAGGTCAGTACGATACACTCCATGAAGGGCGGCGAAGCTGACAACGTACTGGTGATACCAGACCTGTCCTACGCCGCAGATCGTGAATATCAGAAGAACCCCTCTACGGAGCATCGTGTCTTCTATGTCGCCGTGACAAGGGCGCGTCAGTCCTTGCACATAATGGAACCCATAACGGATAAGTATTACACAATATGAAACCTGATGAGATTTTGCAGAAGTGTCTGGACTTGGTTACAGGTGAACGTGCCTCTCAGCATGGGGACTATACGACTATGCATGAGCGGTTCGCTGAACTGGTGACCGTCTACCTTGGTCATCCTGTGACCCCCGCACAAGCCGCGTTCATAATGGTTTTGCTGAAGGTTGCTAGACATGAGAACGGCGCCTTCAATCCAGACGATGGGGTCGATGGTACGGCGTACACAGCTATATGGGCGGCACTTTGCGATGGAAGATGATCTGTTTGACGAGACACTCTGGACACCACCGGACTCCCTGCCAGACCTATCGGGCGAGGAACTCATCTGCATAGACGTAGAGACCAAGGACCCTAATCTGATTTCCAAGGGACCAGGCTGGTCACGCGACGATGGATATCTCATCGGCATTGCTGTAGCCACAGAGGATTGGCAAGCGTACCTACCTATCGCTCATGATAGCTTCGGTAACATGTCGAAGACGAACGTGGTCAAGTGGCTCAAGGCGCAACTCAACCATGGCATGGATGTCGTGTTTCACAACGCACAGTACGACCTAGGATGGTTGAAGACAGAGGGCCTCGAGGTCAAGGGCGATATACTGGACACGATGATTGCGGCCCCGCTGCTAGACGAGAACAGGTTCAGCTACAGCCTAGATGCCTTGGGCAAGACGTACCTTGGTAAGCGCAAGCAAGAGGATGATCTACGTCGAACGGCAGCGCAGCATGGCGTAGACGCCAAGAAGGACATGTGGAAGCTACCGCCGGCCAGAGTTGCTCTGTACGCCGAGACGGATGCGAGACTGACGTTTGACCTATGGCACGTGCTCAAGCGGAAACTGAAGGACGAGGACTGCCTAGACATCCTCAAGATGGAACTGGACCTGCTGCCCTTGATCTTTGACATGAAGTGCAGAGGCGTCCGTGTAGACTTAGACAGGGCGCATGATACAAAGAAGCTGTTGCAGTCCAAGGAAGATGCGCTTTGTAAGGTCATCAAAGATGACACGGGAGTGGACATTGAACCGTGGAACGCGAAGAGTCTTGCGCGGGTCTTTGATCACTATAACCTGTCCTATGACAGGACAGAGAAGACGGAAGAGCCAAGCTTCACGAAGAAGTTCCTGTCGGAACATGAACACCCAGTAGCGAAGAATATCCTTGAGATACGAGAATACAATAAAGCGAATACAACGTTTGTTGATACGATTCTTAGTCATCAGCATGATGGTCGCATTCATTGTCAGTTTAACCAGCTGCGCTCAGATGGAGGTGGGACCGTGTCGGGCCGATTCTCATCAAGTCACCCTAATTTGCAGCAAGTTCCCTCTCGACACCCACAAATTAAGGAAATGGTTAGAGGACTCTTTCTCCCAGAAGAAGGCACCAAGTGGGGGAGCTTTGACTACAGTTCCCAAGAGCCACGATGGCTGATGCATTACGCCTCGCTGACGCCCCCTATGTCTAGGGATGAGAAGGTCATTGAGATCGTAGAGAAATATCATGCAGAGGACGTAGACTTCCACAAGATCATGGCCGAGATAGCCGGCGTTGAGCGGAATCAGGCGAAGATAATTAACTTAGGTGTCATGTACGGTATGGGTGTAGGCAAGCTATCGTCCGTGCTTGGCAACATATCATTCCAAGAAGCCAAGGCGATTCGGGATGAGTACAACGAGAAGGTTCCGTTTATCCGTGATCTTGCGTCCTTGGTTACACGCACGGCTGAAGACCGCGCAGAACTCAGGACGATGTTGGGCCGTAAGTGCCGATTCCCAATGCGGGAGCTCAAGGGCTACTCAAAGACGATGAAGAAGCCGATTCATGCAGAGGCGCTAGAAGCGCAGTGGGAAGACATTCTGAACACGCCAGAGGAAGAACGCGATAGCAAGTGGCGCAGCAAGAACCCAAACTTGTATCAGGTAGCGTTCACGTACAAGGCGTTGAACAGACTCATACAGGCGTCAAGCGCGGATCAGACCAAGCAAGCCATGCTGGATTGTGCAGCCAAGGGCCATGTTCCAATGCTCACGGTTCATGATGAACTGTGCTTCTCAATAGAAGGCGACGAGGTGCCTGAGATCAAGGATTTGATGGAGCAGTGTGTGCCGAAGCTCAACATTCCAGCCAAGGTGGACGTTGGCATTGGCGAGAACTGGGGTGACGCCAAGTAGTCTAACGCAGAGACATGATTCCGCCGCCAGATCTCTGACCACCTGTTATCGGACCTCTACGGGCTCGGACGTTGTTGTAAAGAGAACCCAAACTGACGGGTCCCCCCTGCGCGTATTTAGGCGTGTTACGAGGATCATCTTGACTTCCCTCAAAATAATCAAGGAAGGCAGAATTGATGCCGAATGGGGTGTCTATGACAGAAGTTTCTGAAAGAGGGTCGTACTCGCTGGGATCTTTGCCAAAGATGTCTCCAACTGCCGTACCGATTGTTTGCGACATAGGGTCTACATCAGAATACGCTCCTATGGCGTCAGAACCTATATTCGCAAGGGATTTTCCTGTTAGTGCAGCAGTTACGCCCTGGGCAACCTTTCCATATGGAGTAAGACTAATCGCCGTATCAACCCCAGTTCGTATGGGGTTCCTAACGATGTCTCCAGCAATCTTTCCTAGTTGTCTGGCCGCACGACTGAATATGGTGCCATCATATGAGACATCAATGTCTCGGTCGACGGGCACCCCATAACCCGCTTGAGCTATCGCTTCCGCAGTCGGGTCAAAGGTCCCCATGATGGCGGCGTCTCCAAGAGCCTCTCCAGCCTTAGAATAGTTCGCAAAATCATTATGGGACCCCCCAATCTCGGCAATCCCCATGCCGCCGCCGGCTTCATCATCGTCGCCCTCTTCAGCTGGACCACCGGGGTCTTGTCCAACGCCCCCAACGCCACCACCAGCATCTCCACCATCGCCTTCATCTTCATCTTCACCGACAGAGCCACCGTTGGCGTACCCCCTCCTTGAACCAACCATCGATCCCGCTGTAGCGTACTCGTTAGGAGCTAGTGCCGGCACTCCAAGAGTGGTATCGGCAAGACTATTTACACCGTACATGTTATCAATAATTTCTTGATCTATACTCGGTCCAAGTGGCGCACCTTGAGCGTTATTCTGCGCGATGGCGGCGCGCGCTGCGTCTACTTGAGCCTGTGTATTGGTTGGTGGAGAAGTGTCAACGAGATTATCTGACGGCCCCTCACCGGCCACGAAACTGCGTACATTAGTATTTGGATTTGGGTCACTGTAGAAGTTAGTAGTTGTGCTAGGTGCAGTCTCGCCACGAGCCTTGTCAAGATAACCAGCAATGGCATCAGCGGCCTTCCCACTTGACGACTTAACATTAGCCAGCGCGGCATCATAAGCCGCAGATTGTTTTTCATTGGCCAATTGAGCTGCGAGATCAGGGTCTGTACTTACGAGGCTCTTCGCTGTATCAGGATTCATAAGGTCCGAGAAAAGGTCTGTTACCGGTCCACTGTAACCGCTTACGCCGCTCTTATCGATGCCCACTGTACCAACGGGGGAAAACCCAAACTCCACGCCCACTGGTTGAGGCCCCGGAATACCTGCCATGCCTCGAGACAAGTCGGAAGACGGCAGACCCGGAACCCCAAAGACATCTTTGCCTGTGAATTCGGGATCAACCAATCCAAGCGTGAAGAAACTTATTAATGTCTCGATTGGTGCGGTCAGAACATCCAGAATGCCCGGATTGTCGGGCATGAACTCGTTAAATAATCCAGCAATTCCCTCTTCACTCCCTTGATCCCCAGGCGCTCCTCCGGGGTTTCCACCGGGGGGAGGTGCAGGGTCCATGCTAACATCATCGTAACCCCAACTGCCACCTTCTCCCGTTGAGTCGCTAGGATCAACACCTGGGCCCTCGCCGCTATCGGCATCAGGATCAGATCCCACGCCCGTTCCGGGGTCACTGGCAGTTTCTGCGCCACCAATGCCGGGGCCATCCATGTCCGAACCCTCGTCATAGAATTCGGGCATCCCCGTCATGGGGTTCACGGAGCCACCGTCCGTGACGTTATTCAGAAGCATCGCCTCTCTAGGATTGATATGAGCAAGGATCGTGTCGCCCTTCCTACCGTACTGCTGTAGCAGTGACGCCATTCCCTTGAGACTCTCAGGATTCATTTGTCTCATCATCAGAGAGTCTCCCACGTGCGGCCGTCAAACTTCTTGGCTTGCTTGCGATTGTTGCCGTTGTCGTAACTGCAATGAACCCAACCAGAGCTGGGGTCACCTTCCTTGTAGAACTCTAGCAAGACCTGGTCATAGTCCAGATTGTCCATGATCCAGTGTGCGAGATCCTTGTTTGCGATAGTCGGAATCTCAAAGTCGGCCGCCTGACCCGTGACATGCTGCGATCTGGATGACGATCCAACGGCCTCGTTCAGGGCTAGGCAGCGAAACCCACTGTTGAGCGTAAACGGTATGTCGTAATGCTGACGCACGGGCTCGAGGATGTTCTCGCAAAGCAGGCGCATGTTCTCAATCGCCGCATCGTTAGGGTCATTCTTGATGCCCTTGCGAATCGCGGTCTGAGACTTCGTGAACTCAGCCAACGAGAAGTGATCCGAGAGCATCATGGTGTAATTCCTAGTAGTTTATTGAGCTCTGCTTGCCTTAAAGGGTTAGCCTGACCGGATGCCGCTAAGCTTGACGCTTGCTGCTGGACACCTTGAAGAGCGGGATCAAAGGCCCTAGTCGCTTCAGACGCGGCTTCTCTTGCAGCGCGTCTATTGTCTGCATCCATGCTTCCAGAGGCTAGAGTCGAACCTATAAGCCGAGACTCAGATCCAATAAATTGTTTTAGCCTAATACGTGTGAGGCTTAGATTCCCTAGTTGTTTCTTTGCCTCATCTACAGCCTGTTTCTTAGTTATGTTGACGCCATCTGCTTTCGCCTGCGCCATAATGTTTTCCGACAAGCCTTTTATACCGGCCTTCAGTTCTCCCGCCCGTATATTGGGCTTCGTAACCATATTAAGGAACGTTTTGCTTCTTAGGATTCTTCCGCTCAAATAAATACCAGCTAACGAAGGCAAAGCCGCCGCAGGGTTCGTCAATAGAGCTAGGCCAATACCCGCAGCGTAGGTAGATGAGGCCAGACCGCCTTTACCTTTTAAGGCCATGTCTCCAACCGGGAGCTTACTCACCTTTACCAAGTCCTGAACTACATCGCGCCCTAGTATCCTGTTCAAAGATCCTCGTTGATTAAGATTGGCAATGGACGCTGCCATCCCATCTCTCCACGCTCCAGAGACAACGGCGTCTTCCGTTATCCCCTTTGGGAAGGACTCACGAACGATCCGCGCCATAACAGCATCTTTAAGACCAAACGGTTGCTCCAAAGCATACTCAGGAACTTCCCGGATAAGACTGTCTAGGAGCTTGGGGTCTTTTACCGCAGCTTGTATTATGCCTTCCGCGTCATCGATTCTTCCCGCTTTTACAGCTTGGAATAAAGCATCGGAGCTCTGGGTTTGAGCCTCTGCTACGTCCGCTTGAAGACGTTGAACGATGTTCCTCATATTTGAGTTTGTAATAGATTCAGGGGCCGTGGTGCCGAAACGAAAGCCCCCTTTAACTTGATCAGGAGCAACCAGAGCAAAATCTTTTAAGACAGAATTAAGTCTCTGCGCCTCGGCCTGACCGAACAATTCCGACTGAACCTCTTTCCCCAACTTATCGAAAGATGTACGGAACGCTGCGGGATTGAAAACGCCTAAATCATCTGCGTTTTGAACAGCCGACTTCAGCCAGGTGCTTGCTAACGCCTGACGGCTCACGTTCTTGTGCGCTGCTCCAGCCGCCGCCGCCGCTGCATCATCTGCATGAAGCTGAAAAGTATCGGCCAACTCACCCAAAACTCTTTGCCGAAAGGCATTGTTCTCGGGCAATCGTTCAAGGAATGGAGGTGGTCGAAGACCTAAACCTACATCTCTAAGAACCTTGTCGGCCTTTCTGCCCGTCATGATGAATCCATCACCACCTTTTAACTCAGGAAAATTAGCTCCTAGCAAACGGTTGACCTCTGTTATATTTCCTTGTCGGGCGGCATTGGCCATCTGTGACCACTGCGTTTCAGGTATAGATTGCATCGCTCCTCGAACCGTAGGACTAGGCGTAACACCCTTCAAATAGTTGCGTAGGAGTTCTGGCTTGTTGTTTTGAATAACGGCCTCGGCAACGGAGCTCAAGTCAGCGAAGAATCCTTCTTTTATATTCTGGTTAAGCATGTTCATGGCACCAGTTTTGAAGATTTCTGCGCCATCCTTATAATTTTGATTTGCCGCCTTAAATCTATTGAAGCCCTCAGAGAATCGACCAGCGAGTTCAATGGCTTTTTCTCTAGGTATAATCTGACCCGCATTCACGCCCGAAGGGGGAGTAATGTTCAGGTCCGCATAGCTCGCACCTCCCCCTGACCTAAGTTCCAGAATCTTTTTCTCTATGCTTTGTTGTGCGCCGTTGAACATATCGTCAAGCTTGTCAGACAATCCCTTTAATTGATTATCTGTTACGTCTCCAACCAAGCTGCCGCTTCTAGAATTCTGAATTGTAGAACGAAGGGCCTGAAGCTCGCCAATCGTAAAATCATCCGTTTTGCCTAAAATATATTGATACACGGGATTATTCACTAATCCTTGTTCTTTAGCCAGAGGAGCCTTCGCCTGTTGAGCAACAAGGTTTTTAAGCTCATCTGCCTTGAACAATCTAGCGTCACCCAAAAGTTCATCTGCGTTCTGATACAAAACTTTGCTGTTGTTCTGCCATAGACGCACCATACGGGTTGTCTCGTTCTGGAAAGCCGCCGCTGTCTCATCCCCAGTGGTGTAGAGTGTCTTAAGAAGATTCATCTCCTCTTCGATAACGTCTCTAAGCTGTTGATTAGCCAACTTGATAGCTTGATCTGGATCTTTCATCGCATTGGTAATTAAACGAGACACTTCTTTCGCGTTCTGATCTAATGCGGCACCAAGAGCATCGCCACTTAGTTCGCCGTCCCTATACTGCGTAAAAAGATCTTCAACGTATTTACGGTTGGACCTAGCTGCCGCCCGGTTGGGAAAGATGCCTTCATGAATAGCTTGCATACGTCCTAAAACGGCCTTGCCTGTTGCTTCGGAAACCGTTGGACGGGCGCCCTCTTTAATAGCTTCTCGAGTAGACGTTCTTTGCATTTGAATTGCTGCGGCCTTGGCTTTTGATGCACTAAGTCCCTGATCCATGAGATCACTGATAACTTGAGCGTCAGGGTTCCCTGGTCCACGGACCAATTTTCCTATCCCTTGCAGAGCGCCACCCACCACCACGTTACCTATTGAGTTAAAAGCCACTGCCGTAGCAACGTCACCATAGATCTCATCGGGTTCCTGTAACTGTCTGCCCTCGTCATATTCTATTAATTCATCTACGCCTTTACCCGCACCAGCACCCGCGCCTATCAAAAGAGAAGCTGGGATTAAGCCGACGCCCGTGGTAGCTAACGCCGCAGCGGTCCCTCCAATAAGCTCTCCTCTATACTTACCCGCAAACTCTACGACATCAGGCATGTCAAACAGACCTAGGAAACCACCCCCAGGCTTGTTGAACCACATGGTTCCAGACTCGGGCAATTGCTTTGCTTCTTTTATCTCAGGAGAGATGTTGTCTAGATTTAGGTAGTATCGGCCCTGATTGTCTTTATCAAAAGAGTTGGGCCCATACGTATCGGTCAAAAATTGTTCTTCCTCGGCAACAGTGTCCGCCTTACCAAATTCAAACCGGTCTGAGACACTGGTTACTTGACCATCAACTGTAGGAACAAAATCTGGGGTGTCTGACCCACTTGCACCTTGGTAGTACGCTCTCAGTTCATCAAAGGATGCGGTTCTAGGATCGGGAGCTTGGTCGGGAGCCTGATCGGGCTCCCCTACCTCAAACAATTCAGGGTTAGAACCTCTAAGCGTGGTAAGCTGATTGGCTATATCTTCTTGAGACATGTCGCCAAAGTCAAAAACGGTGCCAGAAGGTAACGTAATCTCTGGCATCAGTTAGTGCCCTCTACAACGTACTTACTTCCGTCCCATGTGAAACCTTCAATTTTGGCTATAGCACGGCCTGATTCTTTTCTTCCAGCCGAAGCTGTTTGAGCTCTTTGCACTAAGGGTGCGGCCCTTTTTAATCTAGGTGCGAAGTACCCTCTATTAAAAGGCCCGCGGCCAACAGGTAGACCAGCTGCTTGTGCCGCCTGCAAATTAACTTCCGAACCAGACAGTCGAGTCTCAATTGACTGTATTGAAGCGATGGCTTCTTTTTCTCCAGCTCTAAATTTTTCTATTGCCCCATCTAATCGTGATGCTAACGCTCTGTCGTCTACAAAGGCCATGTTGAACATGCCTCCATTCAAGAAACCAGAATCGATAAACGCATCCGCTAAGAACTGAACATCTCTGTTAGAAATAGAGTTTGCTGATTGAACGCCCCCAAGACTTACGGGGATCAACGCTTGAAAAGCTTGTTTCACGTCGGCTTGTGCCTGTGCATAGCTAGAATATTTCTGATCTAACGCATCTCCTTTACCGATGGCCGCGAAGCCTCTTCGGACAAGTTCCTGCGCGGCGTTCTTAAATCCTGTTACGTCTCCAGCTGCAAGTTTCGCTTTGACCCCCGCAAGCAATCCTATTCCCGCTTCAGAGCTCTCTAGGTTTTTGATGGATTGGTCAATTTCAGCTGAAATTTCTTTCGCCTCTACTCGACCAATCTTGTATTCCTTCGCACCATCTATAAGAGCTTTTTTCAAAGTTGCGCCAGCTTTCGCTGTAGCAGCAATCTCCGACTTGACCAAAGTCTCTGTCTTCAAATTCGCAGGTAGCTGTCCGTTGTTTGCAAGAATCTCGGCTCTGGATACGGCAACAAGTTTACCATACGGATTATCCTTGTCCTTTTTACTTACATCATAATAGTATGAAAGGGTCCGCTTATCCTGTTCCTCCAGAGCTAAATCTTTACTTACGGCTTCAAGAGCATATTTTGCCGCTGACAGGCCAATCTGACGGTTATATGCCCTTCTAGCTTTTTTATCTGCGATGAACTCTTTTGAGACTCCTTGAAGACCCTTCGCAATGTTCTCAATAGCGTGAGGACTTTGCCCAGCCATGACCCTCAGTCCAGCTTCCGCTATTATCATTCCTTTTTCTGACTCGGACATACCTTCATATTCAGGAGCGGCTCCTTTGAACTGATCCAAATAGTATTCCATGCCTCTCTTCGCTTCTTCAGGCTTCATGCCCTGTTTATCGAATGTCTTCGCTACTTGCTCTTGAGCCTCTTTTGCGTCAGCCGGGGTTCCAAGCGCCTCTATCTCGTTCTGAGTTCCCCCCGCAATATTAGGATCTTCTACATCCGGTTTACGAGGCGGTGTGATGCCCGCTAGGAAGCTGGCATCGTCATCTTGGCCTTGAGCTTCGGCCCTTTGTACTTCGCCCGTTGGATCTGTCCGTTCGTCTTCTTCATCAAGAGTGTCGTCTTGGCCGGGATCTAACGGAACGTCCCCCACATACTCTGGGTCAGCGTCCGTCATATCCGTCATTACTTCGTCTTCTTGAGGGCCAAACCTAGAAATTCCTTGTAAGAATGCGTCCTCCGCTCCTCGTCTCTCAGGCGCTTCCAGAGCACGTGCAACCGTCCCTTTTAATTCTTCTGGAGATAATTCAGGATTAGCCTTAATTGCTAAAAAAGCTTCGTTCTCAATAAAACCCTTAATCTCAGGGTACATCTTGGTCATATCTAAGATAGCTTCACGTTGAGTAATACTTACATCAGGGAGAGCTCCGGGTTGACCCGCTATCTCCTTTTCCATAAGTTTACCTCCAGTTGCTTGTAGGTATTGGGCAGCGTCCTGTCCCATAGCTCGTAGACCCCCAAGTGCAGAAAAAGCCGCTCGCTCTAAGTTAGAAACGGGTTGGCCTCTACGAACCTTCTCAATGTCAGCTTGACCGGGTTCCAGTTCTCTAGGAAAGATTCTTCTGCCTGTATCACCAAGTTCTTCAAAGACTAATTTATTAGCAGGTATTAATCCTCTTTCATTACGTGCCCGTCGAGCCGTGGTCGGATCAAAACGAACACCAAATGCATCAGATGCTATTTGAGGAGTTCTAGTAGGAACTAAAGGAAAGACGGGGCCACCGTTCGCCATACGCACAATACCGCCATCAGCCATACGAACCGTGGGCCCACCTTGCACGTTCATGGCATCTTG
>UEXM01001590.1_pt1 | contig 18367 bp, 21 predicted proteins | sample 1796661 | NCBI WGS metagenome assembly UEXM01 (sample SAMEA4772469, study PRJEB27181) | metagenome | reverse complement strand
GCTTTATTTGGAGCGTCTCAACGTGAGGCCCGCAGTAAGCTGGATCAGATGGCAGGGATCAAGCGACCGAGTGGTATCTTGGCCTCGTCTCCGGAGTTGATGCAGGCAGCGATGCCCGCCCCAATGCCCGCGGCTCCCGCACCACCTATGCCCATGGCTCCCCCTCCTGCACCTGTGGCCCCCATGCCACAGCCAGCGATGCCTAACATGCCCATGAATACTACGGTCGCGCCCATGGCTCCTCGGCCCTTGAATCCAATGGTGGCAAACGCGGCTCCCGCTGCGGCACCCGCGCAACCTGCTGTTAAACTTAACGAAGGTGGTTTTCTTTCACGAGCGAAAGATGCGGTAAACGCGATCCCTGGTAAGATGGCGGAAGCTGGAATGTTCCGCAACCTGCCGGAAGCTCCTAAAGTAGACATAACAGACCCCACGTTGGTGTTCCTTGAAAAGCTCAACCAGAACACAGACGGAGCGGTTGTCGAGACGTTCGGATCTTTAGAACAAGGTGCAGAAGTCGGGAAAGGCAAAGCCGCAATAATCAGTAAAGCCGCAAGCTCTACAGACGATCCTGCCGCAATTGCTAACGCAGCCTTAATAGCTGCGGACGAAGAGCCGACGGATGCCGCCAAGCAAGACTTTGCGGAGAACGTATTCGGCATGGAAGATGTCAACGACATCGACGAGATCAACCGCCGGATTGCTAACGTAGCCATCGGCTCTTCTGTGGGTAAAGGCCCAGACAAGTTCGCGGAAGCGGTGTTGTTTGGTCTACAGACCTATAAGCAGACGGCCTCGGCTCGTGCTGCTGCTAAGAGCGGTGGTGGTAAGTCTGGTATGTCTCCACTTGAACCGTTCCCTGATGCTGTTCGGGACTTGGCTGGGAAGATCATGACAGCCACAGGGGAAGAGGCGAGCGTAGCTATCAAGCAAGCGCAAGAAGCTCTCGCGCCATACTATACGGGGCAGGCCGGACCTACGACAGCTGCTCCTCCGCCCGCGGCTGCACCCACAGATGGCGGTCTACCTGCTGTATCAACACAAGCTGAGTACGATGCTTTGCCTTCAGGGGCAGAGTTTACCCAGAACGGGCAAAAGCGCAAAAAACCATAGGAGCCCTGAATGGCCGAAGAAAAACTATTCGGAGTTCCTGTCGAAGAGACCCCTTTATTTGGTGAACCCGTAGACGACGGCAAGCAGTTCTACGATGACACGTTTGTCGGTGAGCTAGGCGAGGGCGTCGTCTCGGGTATCATCGGCATTGGCGAAGGACTCGCGGGTCTCGGTGCAATGGGCGTAGATATCGTTGCAGATACAAATTACGGGGACCAAGTCACAGAGGCGGCGGAAGCTGCCCGTGATGCGCTGGGCCTTGATCCAGAAGGGTTTGTTGGTAAGGGCGCGGAGATCGTAACTCAGTTCGTGGTCCCCGGTCTTGGTGCCGCGGGCTTGGTTGCCAAGGGCGCGAAGGTAGCTCGTGCTGCAAAAGGTTTAGCTAAAACCCCTATGACCAAGGCCGAAAGGTTTTCTCTTGCTGGAAAAGAACTGGCTGCGGCGGGCGTTGCAGACGGCGCAGTTTCTACCGACGGCATGACCACGATTGGAGACTGGGTGGACATGGGTCCAACCCAGACCAGCGACTTGATTGGTTTGAGCGGGCGTGAAAAAGCCTTGGCTCGATTGGGCAACAGGTTGAAGGTAGCCTCAGAAGGCACATTACTTGGCGGCGTTGCGCAAGGCGCGTTGATGGGCGCAGGTAAAGCTATTGGTGGCGCAGGTAAAACCATAGGTCAGACAAAGTTTGGACAGGTCAGTGCGAAAGCCGCCAGTGAAAAGATCGACCAAGCTGGGCGTAAGATTGACAACCTTCTGGAACGTAGGCTCTTAGCAAAGCCTGGGTCTGCAGACGAGTTGGGTTACTTTAAGACCAAGCTGGCTGACGCTATAGAGTTTGGTCGCTACCGTGGATACTTGCCAGAACAGGTTGCAACCAAACGAGAGTTGCTTGACGGGCAGGTTCAGGTGCAAATCAAAAAAGCTGACCGCATACTCAAGGACTTAGAAACAGAGATCGATTCTTTTGTGAAGAAAGCCCCAGAGGGTGAAGGTTCTCTTGATCGTGTGGGTGTCATGTCTAAGTTGGAAAGTTATCTGACCGAACCAGATGCGGCAGTGAAAGCTCGAGTTCTTAAAGAGTTGCCGCAAGGTGTTCGCCAGAACGCGCTGCGTATGCGTGGTCACATCGACAAACTCAGCGATGATGTACTGAAGAGTGACTTCTTGAAAGAGAACAAGTTCACGGTTGATGGCAAGAATATCAACGACTTAATCGAGCAGAACATCAATAGCTATCTTCGTCGCCGTTACAAGATCTTTGAAGACTCCAAGTATGTTCCGACCGACGAGTCCGTAAAGGTTGCCGATGACTTCTTTCGTGTAAACACAAAAGCTACAGAAAAAGAGTTAACTGAGCTAGCGCGTGGGGATGTGTTTGGAGAACTATCTAAAGAGTTCTTGAAAGCCAATGGCTTACGAAAAGTCCCTGGTAAAGACGGTGTCGAAATTGAAGTGGGTTCAAAGGTTACCGATGCAGTGGCACAGAAAGCCCGTGAAAACTTCTTGGGTCGCTACAGTATCAAGTCTCGTGAGAAACTAGGCGGGGGCCGCATGGCTCGTGACCGCTTGGAAACAGGGATGTTTATGTCCCGAGAGGATGTACCTAAAGCATTGCGTCAGTTGCTTGGTGAGGTAGACGATCCTCGCGAAGCATACCTTGGCACTATTGCAGACCTTGCTCAGTTTACAGCAGTGGACGATTACTTTGGAACCATCGCAAAGATGGCGGATCAAAACTCTGGTATCGGGAAGCTGTTTGTAAACGGCAATAAGCTCGACCCCAACCAGCAGAAGGCTCTTAGCCAGCAAGGCTACATCAAGCTCGGCGGAGAAGATGGAGCCAGCAGCGGGATTCAAGTTGTAGGCCGTCAGGCAGACGAACTAGAAAAACTCGTCGGCAGGTCTGGATGGGGGAGCTTGGATGGTTTCTACGTTCCTGCTCCGATCTATAAAAACCTAACTCGGCAGATTCTTGCAGAGGACAGCGTAGGTACTGCGGCATTAAGAGGCTTGTTTGGTACATTCCTAAAAGCCAAGGGTATATCCCAGTACAGCAAGACTGTTCTGTCCCCCATCACCCAGGTTCGCAACTTCACTACGGCTCTCACGTTTGCAACGGCTAACGGAAATGTCCCTGTGCTCGGACGTGGCAGTAGCCTCAAGGACTCCGCACAGGCAGTCTTTGCAAACATCACCAACAAAGGTTCGGACGATGTCTTCGCAGACTTGGCCGACGCACAGCAGCGCGGGGTCCTCGGTACTAACGCCGAGCTTCGCGAGATCCAAGACACCTTGAACAAAGGTTTGGACATCTCGGCCCGTGATCCTAAGAACTTCGTCGAGGCTGTCGCTGGCACAGGTGGCGGCGCACGAGAAAAGTTAGCTCGAGGTGTGGGCAAATTAACCAAGCCTTTGGAGGCAGCGTACCAAGGGTCGGATGACTTCTGGAAATACTTTAACTACAACGCCGAGCAGGCGCATCTGCGGAATGCGTTGAAAGGTTCCAGCCCCGATGATCAGATCAAGTATCTGACTAAAGGCATGGATGACATTGAAGTAGACTCGTTGATAAAACGGGCTGAAGCCAACAAAGGCGATGTGTTAGACGAGTTAATTAAGAATCGCTCGGCACAGATTGTGCGTGATACCGTGCCAAACTACAACAAAGCCTCTTCTGGGCTGGTGCAATTTGGGCGTCGTCTTCCTATCGGTAACTTCATCTCGTTCCCTGCGGAGATTTATCGGACAGGCTTTAACATCGTGAAGCAAGGGTTGGATGACATGGCGTCAGACATTCCTGCTATTCAAACTCGTGGGCGCAACCGCCTGCTTGGGTTTACTATGACTACAGCTGTTGTACCTGCAGCTGCGCTTGAAATGGCTTACGCTACGACAGGTGTAAGCAGAGAAGAGATGGATGCATACAAGCGGTCCTTTGCCCCTCGCTGGGAAAAGGGTTCTGTCCTGTTGCCTCTGGGTAAAACAGAAGACGGCAAGATCCAGTATATGAACTTCAGTACGTCTAACCCATACGATGTGCTGACTAGGTTCTCTAACCGTGCGATCAACGAAGCTGACGATGCTGTTCGTGAAGGTAAAGATGTGGGCCAAGTTCTTGAGGACGTAGCTCTGGGAACACTGAGTGAAGTGCTTGAACCTTTCATGTCAGAGGCAATGCTTACCGAAGCCTTGATCGATGTGACCTTGCGTGGAGGTAAAACTGCCACGGGTGCAGAAGTGTACAGCGGCTCCGACGATTTTGGCGCACGTCAAAGCAAAAAGTTCTTGCATGTCATGGACACCCTGATGCCAAACGTCATTCCAGCAAACGTCTCGGGCGGCAAGCTCGAGCCTAGCCGTTTCTTGCGTGGCGTTCTTGGGTCTGAGGACGGCTTGATTACCAGCCAAGACAAGATGGGCCGTGAGCGGAGCGCACTCGGAGAGTTTGCCCGTCAAGCTACAGGGGTCTCGGTCCTTGAGTTCGACCCCAAGAGAGGCTTGGAGTACAACGGATACAGGCTTTCTCAGCTACAGACGGATGCGAAGCGTACATTTAACCGTGTGACAGACGACGCAAACGCTAACTCTGCAACGCTTCTCAATGCTTTCCAACAGGCTAACAACGACAAGCTCCGCATTGACCGTGAGTACTACCAAGTGATCGAGGACCTACGGTCCATGGGTCTAAGCGATGCGGAGATCCGCCGTGAACTCAAGAAGAACAACATCGGTGGTGTCAAAGGTATCATGCGCGGAGAGTTCGAACCATTCAAGGTTACTACCAAGAACTTTAAGGAGATGCGCGGAGCAGGGATCTTTGATCAGTTCCCTCGCGATGAGATTCAAGAGATCCGCAGGCAGATGAACAGGTTACCCTTGGCTCCGGATGATGCTCCTCGGACCACGGCTCCTGCTTCTCCGGCTCCAATGTTCGGGGTGCCAGCCCCTGACACACCACAACCTGTACAAACTCCAATGTTTGGGGTGCCTGTAGAACAAGGCAGCCTACCGCAGCCAACCTTCCCAGTGACCACGGCTCGTGCTCCTGGGCCCGTGAACCCCGCCTTGTTGGGCGGGACTCCAGCGGAACGTGCGGCTAACGCTTTCTTGCTTGATCGTTCCTAGTATCGATTGCGCGGTAGACGAAGTCTCCTCCGGTAACTGCTACATGCAACCCGTTTCCACCGAGGAGTTTAATAAGCTCGTCTGATTCTTCCTCAACCTCGGCTAGGATCTCGGGATCCCCGAGGGATGCTGCAAGGTTTATGCAGGTAGCCATGTAGTTCACGACAGCGTCGATCTGCATCTGGTGCATTTGCTTAAAGCCAACAGTCTTGAAGTCTTCTATTTCCATCATTCTATTTCTCCCCAATCATCTTTGATATCAACGTCGATTTTGGAGGGGATCGAGAGTTCAATACCTGTCTCCATAATTTCCTGAATCCGAGCGGTCTGCTCTTCACTCTCTATGTTAAAGCATAGCTCGTCATGCACCGTCAGCATAGGGGTGTACCCCTCGTTGTAGCAATCAAGCATCGCTTTCTTAGTTTGGTCCGCCGCCGATCCCTGGATCAGCTTGTTCAGAGCTTTGTATGTGAACGCACGGCGTATGCCTCTACCACCAGCACCCCCGTACTCCTTCATAGCCTCGTCGTAGGGCAGGGGTTTGCCTGCTCCGAAGGTGACAGGCTCCCAGAGATGAAAGCGGCTCTTACGGCCCAGCAGAGTGCGTATCTGACCGTTCTTATCCCCCTGCTTAGAGGCCAAGTCCGCCAGTCCTTTCACGAAGGGGACTTTTGTGTGGTGTCTTTCGATCAAATCCTTGGCGTCACCTTTAGAAATGCCCAGCTGATCCGCCAGTTTCGCCACGCCCATGCCGTACATGATACCAAGGTTAACTGTCTTCGCTTGCTTACGGGTGATGTTTGCTAGGTCCGCCACCATCTGGTGCAGGTCAACGTCACCGTTATTGAACTCATCTACGATCTGATCGACAACAGGATGCCGGATCGTGGACGGAACCATCGCCGCAAAGTGGACCAGTAACCTCGGCTCTTGGCTTGAGTAGTCGAACGATCCCCACTTGGCTCCCTCTTCTGGGACAAACAAACCTCGAATCATCCGCTTGATGTCGGGGTCCCGAGCCGGAATCTGTTGGAGGTTGGGGTTGGAGGACGAGAATCTACCCGTCACCGTGCCACCTTGGTCCCTCCGAGTGGAGTGGAGTTCCGTATGGATACGCCCGTTGGTCTCGTGCCGCAGGATGCTGTCGATAAACGTGCTGTCAGCCTTATCGAACTCACGCAGCTTAACCAAGATCTGAGCGATCTTTTCTGGGGAGTCATTGAGAAACGACTTGGTGAACGACGGGGCCCCCTTGTCGGTCCTTGGGTACTCCATGCCCAGCTTGTCAAACATCTTCTGGATAGATGCGGACGCCCAGATGTCCACCTCCATGCCAGCTTCTTTCTCCAAGAGACTTCGGAGGTGCTTGCTCTGTTCACGAAGAGCCTTCTTGTTTACCTCTGCTTTGTCTAGGTCAACCCGCACACCCTTGGTCCGCATGTCCAACATGCAGGGGATCAGGCCTATCTCTAGGTTCCACACGTCCCACAGTTCATCCTTGTCGAGGTGAACCTTCAACGCTCTCCACAGTTCGAGCGTGGCAACAGCGTCCATCTCAGCGTACCCACCAACAAACTTAGGGGGCAGCTTGTACATCTCTGACTTGGGGTTCAGCCCACGTTCAAGAGCCGCAGCCTTGAGCAGCTTCTCGTCCTTGCGGATGCCAGCATAGTCACGGGCCAACGAATCAAGGCTAAAGGTCCAACGGTTCTCGTCCACCAAAGCACCTGTCACCATCGTATCGATGATCCGGCCTTTGACTTCCACGCCCTCGGCCCGCAGCCAGCCCGCATCGTAGGTGGCGTTGTGCATAATCACGTCCATCTCTGGCACAGACAACTGCTTCTTCAGCCACTTCATCGTGATCCGCGGATCTAGGTTGTGACCGTTCTCGTGCCGGATGGGGAAGTACCCCTTGTACTCTCCCGCAGCGACAGCAATCCCAATGATATGCCCGTCGTTCCGAGCCCACCCTGGGCCAAGAGTTACAAGGTTCGGGTCCTTGGTTTCCAGATCGACGGCGACTTCTTTGTACCCAGTGAGATCGGGGTACTCAGTCGGGATGTTCCAATCAATCTCGATGATATCCATCTCGCCTTTGATCTGGTAGTTGAGATCGCTGTGCTCACCGCCATCCTCTGCGAAAAGATTCTGCTGTGACATTAGGTGTCCTTCTTCAAGAATACATCCAGACGCTTCTGTATTTCACTCTCACGATCCGAGAACTCTGAACCCAAGGCGCTGTAACCACACTTGTCGATCCACGAATCTGCCTTGTCGATATCGTTGAGCAGACGAGCCGTCTTCACCCAGTCCATCATCAACGCAACATGCTGCGGTGTGACGTGACCATGGGTGGACATGGCGTTCCGGATGATTGTGTTCCAACCCTCGGCAATGCGTTCGAAGTTCTCGTATGCATCCCCGTAGTCCTTGGCCCTTGATCCATTGATCAGTTCCTTGGCGGTGTCTAATACTTCGTCGCGTTTCATATTGTGTACCTATACTTGTTGTTGGACAGTAGGATGTAGAGATTGTGTCGGGCCCTAGTCACACCAACGTAGAACGCTCGGTGCTCATCATCAGGGAACTTGGTCCTGTCACAGGCTTTCGTTGATGCCGTCCATACCACACAGTTGTCATCCTCCCCTCCCTTCATAGCATGAAAGGTGGACACTTTGATACGAGGAGCAGAAAGAAGATCCTCCCCTCGGCGGAATATCGCATCGATGTATTCCTGTTCTGAGGCTGGCACATTGAGAACCTCATACGCGCCATACGAAGCATCGCGCAACAGACCGTAGTCCTTGATCAGGGTGCCCATGTCCAACTGGACATCGCTCGGTAGAGCATCAAGCAGTTTGATCGAGCCCCTCGTTACAACAGCATCCACGCCTTGCTTCTTGACCCCCGAATACAGGTTCTTGATCTCCTGCAGACCGACAGGTTTGTCTTGGCATAGCTTGTCCCATGTGATCAGGTTGCCAACCAGTTCCTCTGACAGACTAGACTTGCCGTTACGGGAATACTTTAGACCTGCAGATCGCAACCAGTTCGCCATCTCTGTGACGTACCCATTGGTTCGTGCCATCAAAGTAAACGAGCCTTCGTGCAGCGGGATCTCCGACAAGTAGTTAACGTACTCGACCTTCCCCTGTTCCTCCCTGGAGTCAAAGATCTTTTCATGACGGCCACTGATCCGCATGGATATCCTTTCGGCAACCTCGTGTACCGCCTTGGGTATCCGATACGACTGGCTCAGAACCTCGATGTTGTCCGAACTTTTGTTAAAGAGGTTTACATCCACGCCTGTCCAACGGTGGATGGCTTGGTCATCATCCCCTGCAATCCAAACTTTGTCCGAGTTCGCAGCGATCTTCTTCGCCATCTCCCACTGCAGGGGCGTGAAGTCTTGAGCCTCATCAATAAACAGGTAGTCCAAGTAGGGTGACTCCCCGTACTCAATAAACTTCTCAATCATATCCACGAAGTCATACTTGTCGGTGGATCGTTTGTACTCCACGAGTTGATCGGACAGCTGCTTGAGCTTGGCAAAGAACAGATTCCAGTCCGCCTCTTCGTTGTACTCCTGCTCAAGGTCCACCATCCGGAGTCTGGCACGGCTGTCCAGTTGCAGATAGCGCGACCCTGCCCCACCAATCGTAGGAAGGGTGATGCCCCCGTCCAAGGACGTGTACTCTCGGCCCTCGAATGTAAGGCCCAACTCCCTGCCGATGTTGTTGTAGTCCTCGGCGTTCATGATGTCGGTTGTCTTGAGACCGAGACCGTGGAACCCGAACGCATGGCTCGTCTTCATGTACGGAAAGTTCTTGGCTTCAAGGTTAAACTCAGCGCAGGACCGAGCGATCATCTCTTCAATCGCCTTGCGGGTAAACGAGATTACACCAATACGAGACGGGTGGGCTCCTTTCTCCAAGGCGGTCTTGATCTCTTGGATCAGCCTGTACGTTTTCCCACAACCTGGAGGACCGAGAAGCAGCTTTGCATGATGTATCATAGTTCTTTCCCCCGCGGTCTAGAGTTAACCCAGTCCTCTATCTCAGACAGAACCCAGCGGCTCGACGATCTCTTCTTGTGCTCTGAACCCAGAACGATGGGTACAGGAAACGATTCGTCCGTCTGCGCTAGCTTGTAGACGTATGATTTAGATACCCCGAGCAAGTCTGCTACTTCTGATACCCGCATCAGTTTATTAGAATGGGATGTCATTTGAGATCTCCTTGACTGGTAGTTCTATTTCTTCTTCATCAAACGCAGGGATCACCCAACAACGCAGGGATGACTTAATCTCTCCCTTCGATGAACGCTTCATAATATTTTGTTTGCCCGTGTCTCCCCCGAGATCACGAATCATCTGCATGATCTGCCCCCGTGTGAGGGAACTGAACCTACGATGGTGCAGATACTCAAGCAATCCATCCAGCTTAAACTTGGTTGTCCCACCGTCAGTCCAGGGCTTGCCCAGATCGATCTCCTCGGGAGCCATAGCCCGAACGTGGCTCGTGCAGTAGGATCTCAGATGATCTTTGAACTGCCCAGCAATCGTCAACTCCGGCGGCACATCGAGGAAGGTCGCGCCCTGCATCAAACTGTTGACTAGCTGTTGCCACTTAGCGTCCTTCATCTTTGGCGGCATCATGTTCTTCTGATCCATACACGCTCTCTGGAATAAGGTCTGGTTCTGCAGCTGCTCGGTACTCAGCTGTATCCTATCACCATCAACGTCCATAAAGAACAACCGAGGCTCCGACAGCATGATGGTAAGACCGCCGACCGCCACGTTGTCAGGACCATCGGCTCCAATGCCATGCTTGCGGGTGGCGCAGATCGCCGGATCGCAGTAGCTGCGCATCGGTTCTTCCTTGCAGGTATACAGATAATCTTTCTTCTCGTGCTGCTTGGTCAGATTTACAATCTCACTGGACGGCAGAGGAGGGCTGGACAAAGTCCGGTTGTACCCTTCGAACTCTTTCTGCCAATCGTCGGGGCTCTTCATCTTGCAGTACCGAGCCACGTTGAAGAACGTGTTGTTACGATACTGCGAGATCGAACCTTCCGCAGCTATATGCTCAAGGCAGGGTGGTCCGTCTGTGAAATGCTGACGAGGCTTGGATAAACGCATACTCTCAAGGTCCGACAAAGACACCTTCGCCTTGTCAACCAAGTCCAAGAACTCGTCCAGATCCAGAGCCTCACACTTCTCGTTGAAGGCGTACCGCTGCGGTAACTCCGCGTTAAAGTATGGCGTGTTGATAAAGTTGCCCACATCACCACGCTCCGCGATGATCGTGTCTTGCTTCGGGAATACTTCGCAACCGCTGTAGCCCAGAGCTATAGACATCTCTGTCAAATAATCTCGTATGTCCGCCGCCTGTTCCCAGTCCTTCAAGAACAAGTACAGGTGAGCACCGCCCGACTTTGATCGGCAATGCACCAACGGCAGCTTCATCTTCTGTATCTTGGCCTGGACCTCGTTGTGGTTCAGATCATAGATGTCTATGTCCAACGCACCGAACTTACACTTGTTCTCTTCGTTGATTGGGATTGCACCGATACCCTGCTTCCCATCGATGTGGGCCTGCACAAGTTCCTCGGTCAGAGGTTCACGAACAATCATACTCTTGGATTCTGCTTTACCATTCCGTCCGACTCGGCCCACGGTTGTTGTGCCGTGTGCGGCTTTGGCCCCAACGAATACTGCAAGCAGTCTTTGTGCTTGTGTCATTTACTGCTCCCAAGTGAAGTTAATTGGGGGCGGTTGACAGTTAACTACCGACCGCCCCCGAGGCTACTAGAACGGGATAGAATCATCATCCTGTACAGAACTGGCCGCGGCCTGTTGTTCTGGATCTTTCGCAGCTTTCACTTCACCAGCCATGATGGACTCGCGGAAGGCTTTTGCTTCCATCAAGACATCACGCGATGTAACCAAGCCCTCGTTCGCAACTTGGTAGTTGCCCCATGTACCTTGGTCATTGGACTCTTCAGTCGTAGTCAGACGCCACATCGTAGCGTAAACCGCAGGGGTAACCATCGCACCAGTCTTTGGGTGCTTGATCTTCTGCATCGCGATCTGTGTTTTCCAGCGACGGCTGACCTTCAACTGGCTCGACTTCATGTCGATCACCGCAGGTTGGAACCCGCCGTCTGCACCAAGCACCAAGCAGTAGTGCTGATCGGACTTAACCAACTCGTTGCCGTGAGGCAGGATCTCTTTGGACCCCTCGCGAGTGGTGCGTTGCAGCATCGGATCGTTCGGCGGAAGCTCACCCTTGAACCCGCCCCCCATATCACGAGGTACGAACTCCAGATACTTGGTGACTTGGAAGCATGGCACAACAACCAAGCCTTCCTCGCCGTCCCAGTGCTGACCAGTGACCGTGTTGTACATGTCAGAGGACGATGCCCCTTCGATGAACTCAGGCTTCTTCTTGTTCAGCTGCGGTGACAGTGCTTGCAAGATCCGGATAAACGGGATCTGCATCTCATCCGCGGCAAAGGATGCACCATCCCCTGCTGTTTCAAAGATATCGTCCAATACGTCTGTGCTTAACTCTGCACTTTTCTTTTTTGCTACTGCGTTAGCCATTATGATTTCCTCTTGATTACTGCTGTGTTTGAGATGAACGCCCCGAACAGGTCGAGGTCGATTGGTTTACCGTCAGTGATACGTTCCTTGATGAACGCCTTCAGTGTTGACGGGTGAACATGGGTCTTGGTCTTGGGGTCAAAGCCACGCTCCTGCAAGAGACCAATCACGTCCCCCGCTACGTTGTCCTCACCCTTACCAAACGAGCAGGTCACATCGTTCTTGATGATGTCATCAAGGTTGTTGTCACGCAGCCAGTCAAATGCCTGATCTTTATTGGCGACAGGTATGGACGCGGCGACAATCATCTTCCGCTCCACGGTCACGCCGTCTACATCCAGACGTTCTACTCCCATCTCATCCATCAAGGCTGGGATGTTCTCAACTGATAGCTTGTGCTTCTCTTGCTTCAATGCTTTCAAGTGTGTCTCCGCATCTTCAATGTCGTTCTCGACAGTGCGGAGGTTGCGGACGAGTTGGCTGAGTTGCTTCCCCGTTCCAGTGTCCACGCGACCAACTGCGTCAGCCTCGTCGAACATGTCTTCAAATATGTCTTCCATAAGTTTTTCCTCTTCAGGGTTGATTTGTGCGGTAGCCTCATGCTATCCGTACTGGAGACAATAGTGGAGGTATGTGATGAATGTCAACTACAAATATAAATTAAAACCTTTCGACCACCAGGTCACGGCCCTTGAACAAGGGTGGGATCGACCGGAGTTTGGCTACTTCATGGAGATGGGGACAGGTAAGTCCAAGGTTCTGATCGATAACATCGGGATGCTGTTCCTCGAGGGCAAGATTAACTTCGCCCTGGTGATTGCACCCAAGGGTGTGTACCGCAACTGGGTTGCGAAAGAGATCCCCGAACACATGTCCAACGAGGTTCCGCATCGAGTGATTCGGTGGGTATCCGGTGGGACAAAGAAACAACAGGCGGAAGTGCAGTCTGTGAAGGAGCCGTTCGCCGGACTCACCATCTTTGTCATGAACGTCGAGGCGTTCTCCAGTGTTAAGGGTAGCACGGCTGGCAAGTGGCTGAGTCGTGCGCTCGGGCCCTATGGTCTCATAGCAATCGACGAATCAACAACCATTAAAAACCACAAGGCCAAGCGCACCAAACAACTAATGGGTATAGCCGAAGGGTTCAAGTACAGAAGGCTCTTGACAGGGTCTCCAGTTACAAAAAGTCCGATGGATATCTACTCGCAGTTCGAGTTCATGCGCAAAGGATTGCTCGGTCATGAGTCTTACTACTCGTTCCAAGGCCGATATGCTGTCACGCAGCGGCGAACCATGGGAGCACAAGCCTTTCAACAGATCGTAGGCTACAAGAACATCGATGAACTAACCAACAAGATAGATATGTTTGCCTATCGTGTGCTCAAGGAGGACTGCCTTGATCTGCCCGAGAAGATTTACACTGCTCGCTATGTCACGCTGACAACCGAGCAACGAAAGATGTACGAGAACCTGCAACAACAGGCCTTGGTTATGTTCGATGATGGGGAACTGGTGTCGGCACCAGCCGTAATCACCCAGATGCTACGGCTCCAACAGGTTATGTCCGGTCATCTCAAGACCGATGACGGGGAAATGAAGTACTTCCCCTCCCGCCGAATGGATGCCCTCGATGAAATCATGGAAGAGCACCAGGGTAAAGCAATCATCTGGTCTCGGTTCCGGTATGACATCATCGAGATCGTAGCTATGCTCAACAAAAAGTTTGGTGAAGGCTCCGCTGCTGCATACTATGGCGACACAAAGGACGACGAACGCAACGAGATCGTCAAGAACTTTCAGAATCCAAAGCACCCCCTCCGATTCTTCGTCGGCAATCCAGCAACCGCTGGCTATGGGCTCACGTTGACCGAGGCAAACTTGGTGGTGTACTATGCCAATGACTACAATCTGGAGACACGCATCCAATCAGAGGACCGTGCTCACCGGATCGGACAGAAACACAACGTGACATACATCGATCTGATCACAGAAGGAACCATCGATGAGAAGATCGTCGAGTCTCTTCGCAACAAGATCAACATCGGAGCGAAAGTATTAGGGGAGCAAGCAAGAGAATGGCTGACTTTGACGCCGAAAAAGTAACCAAGCTAATGGAGGAACGTGCCACTGGGTACGCCTCCGCCGATACCGCAGCGAAAGAACTGATGGAGATGACAGGGCTGGACTACGATGTAGCCAAAGCCTTCTGCTCCAACCTCAAACGCAGGGGATCGGCAGGTATTGCCGAGGTTCGAGGCTACAAGAAGGGCGAGTGGCCCAAGAAAAAAGCCCCCTAGTCTGGAGACAGGGGGCTAGTTGAGTGAGGTAAATAAGGAGGCTGATAAAAGCCAACCTTGGAGCAGTAACTACAGGCTAGCGTCCTTTGCGTAACCTTGCAACCTTTCGTCGCGTTTCTCAGACAACGCATCCCGTATCAAAACCGAAAGCTGTCGGGCCATGGACCTCTGTTCGCTGCTGGCTAACTTAGCCAACAACTCATGATCCTCTTTCAACAGGCCAATGTTCTTAAACTTCTGCTTATCCTTGTCTTCTATCTTCTTACGGCCCATGACGCCCTCCTATTTGTATGGAGCTTATAGTACATATGGTAGCAGAGTGCAAGTTAAACCCCGGTCCAGACATAAGCGGGCACAGGTGTGAAGTTTTCGTCCGCATCCAGGCATTTCACAACGTCTTCCTCGGTCACTTCTATAACTTCTGCCAACTCCGATGCCGTCATGGCGTAGCCTTCGTTTCGCAGATGCTCTTTGATCTGCTGTTCGTGGCTGTTAGACTGCGTTGCATACAGATCCTCCTTGCCAAGAACCCTGACCCTGACTGCCCGCCAAGGGGTGGCATCCCGTTTGTCCTCATAGTTCGGGATCGTGTGCGCCTCGACAATATCCCCCATCTCCAAGCCAACCTTGTCAACCAAACGCGCATTGAAGAAGATAGCTTCCCCCTTCTCGTTCGCCCCGAACGCACTGCCCATGTGGGAGATGCCCTCGATTATCGCTTGCATTAGATTTGTTTCGAATTTGTTTCTCATTTCTTCCATCGTTACTTACTCACTTCTTCTGGTTTCCTGGGTAATCCATACCGTTTTTTGATTTCACTCACCGCTTGCTGGCTGATGCCAAGCAACTCTCCTATCTGACGGCCCAACATTTCTTGTAGCAGCATCCGGTTTACAATCTCCGCCTGCTTCGACAGCTTCACGCTCGTGCGAGTCTCTGCATCCTCTCCCTTCTTGCCCCTTGGTGGAGCCGGACGCGCCATCGGATTGTGTACCGCATCGATCTTGTTTTGCTTGAGCCACTGCTCGCGATACCAATCTTCGAATAGTGCTTGCTTTCCCGTGGTCATATCTTTTTCCCTTCTTGACGTAGTCGGCTTACAAAATTCTTGAGTTCCTCCCGTGCGTACCAATACTTATTGCGGACATCGGGCTCTGCATCCCTCCGGTATTGGCGCTCGGACAACTGATCCACCTGATTGCGGAGGTATCTCAAAGTTGATTCGTCTGCGGGGGATAACCGTGTGTCATCATCCATCAGTTCAACTTCCGGCGATCAACTTTTCTCCTTGCGTGGCTCTCGGCAATGCCCTCTGCCACATGCGTAATCATCTTGAACCCCGTAACCATTTCCTCTGCATCCCAATACGCCGAAGCAAAGTTCAAAAGCGAGGCACTGATCTCACCATCATCCAAAGAAGGCATCATCTTAACCATGTTATCCATCAGCAGAGCTTTCTCTTGGGGACTCTCAGGGTAGAACTCAACGTGATCATCGTTGCTGCCATCGCAAACGACCGCAGCGGTCCAGTATCGTAGGCCGTCACTGTCCTCTAACTCTGCAATCCATTCGATAACCTCCTGCCATGTGTCCATGAACTTGTGCCCCTCAGACGGTAGGCTTCGCTCCTTGCTCCACGTTACTTGGTACATGCTTCCTGCTCCTTTGTTAAATCCCATGGCATCTCGGCCAAAGTTACTGGTTTGATCTCACGATGGCGGTCGGCATTAGCTTCCGCAACCGCGATCCTCGTCTTCACACTAGGGGACGAGACAGCCCGTGCCCTATGTGTATGCATCGGAACATTGTGATTTGTATCCTTCACCATGCGTCACCGAAAACTTTCCTAAATACCTCGTCCAATAATTCATCCATCTGTTTACTGGTCATCTTCATCCTCCCTCCATAAATCAAACTGGTACGGGTGAGTCACTGTCTCACGCCGCGCATCCATAATATAAACTTCGTCAGCCTCGATGCCTTCATGTGCAGCCAACTTCTCCCTCGCAAGAGTCTTCGCCTCCAAACCATGCCGAGCCTCAACCCACACAGTGCGCTCCACGACCAACTCGCAAACCACCTCATACGTTGCCATCACGCCGCTCGTTTCGTGGTCGGAGCATGATACCCCTTTTTAATACCAAACGCGGGATGCCCTGACCAATATCCTTTTCTCCACTGCATCCACTGACCATTGATAAACTCAACATCTTTCCAATGCTCTTCAGCGTTACGTCTCCAGTGACCTCGGGTGTAGTGGAGCGGCATGTTAAATGTTCTGGAGTCCCCGTCTCTAGGTTCCACAGGTTCGTCAATGTCCCAACTAATCTTGTGCCACGCTTCCACCGGAACACCATGACCCTTTCTTGCAGCCTTGCGCTGTTGGCGAGTACCCGCAGGACTTTGAATCACGAACCTTGGGTTGTTTATCAAGGAAAACGCCCCCGATATCCCTATAATGGTAGAGGCATAGTCGTCTTTCTCACTCTGTGAAAAACCGCTGGGAAACATAAGGCCTCCTCCGATCTTGTAGCCTCCGCACAGATATGGAAACGCATACTCACAGACGAACCGTATATCTATGGCCCCGTCCTCCGACTCGCGGCACAAAAACCCAACACGCCTTTGATCGACACCATCAGGAAGGAACTCGGTCCATTGGGTATCATTCGCAGATGGCTCAGTTGCATAAGCCGATGTCTTGTCTGAAGTGATTCGGTTGTTGGGTTGAAGTTGATCAAGCACAATAAAACAAAGAGGTGAAGGAAGACGAGAGATTGGATCAATTCTAAGAGGCTCATCCGAACCATCAAACGTCTGATCATAGTAATCGGTCAACATCTCGTTGAACTCTTTACCAACGAAGTACATGTCCGCATGTTTTAAATCGTCAAGCACATGGCGAATCTCGGTCTTCATTTCGAACTCGTTGTCGATGGTTGGCGGTAAATCGTTTCGGTCCAGATTCAGACCTTGATGCTTCGCCCATTCATTTCCATTAAACTGATGGTCTAACACATGACGTTGTTGAACCATCAAGTTCGTTACCAATTCAACTAGATAATCCTCACTCATTTGCACACTCCTCACATACCTTTGCATCCTCGCCCATGATCAACGTAACCCACTCCCCGCAATCACACAGCCGCTCAACCTCGCCGCCGCCGCCACAAGCATCGCAAGTCTCCAACTCACAATACAACTCACCAATGTCACGACCCGCATTGTGAGGCATCGCAACCTCTACCTCAACGGTTCCCGCACCTTGGCACTCGGAACACGCATCCATGATCGGCGTCTCCTGCAACCGCATGAACTCTTCCTTCATCTTACCCATTACTTCTCTCCCCTCATCCACTGAATGTCCTTGGTCAAAGCAGCCTTCTCTCTGGTCGCCGCTTCTAGCTTCTGGGTTAAACGCGCGATCTCGTTGCGCTGTTTCTGTATCTTGCTTCTTAATTGATCGACTAACTTGTCACTCATCACACCGCTCCTCCACAGGTTGAATATAAGTTTCAGTGTCCAACGTGTTCTTGTTGCACATCTCATCGAACACCGAAGCAGGGGCCTCGTTGCTGATGTACTCCACCAAATCGTCACCCTCTAAATGAGCGGGGACCTCGTACTCAGGATACCAAGTCTCTTGGCGCACGACTTGGAACGTAACTGTTTTTGTATTAGACATCTGTTGTCTCCATATAACTTTCGATTAAACCTTGCGCGACTTGCGCTGTGATCGCGTTCCCATAGGCGCGCAATCGTCCCACTCTTGAGGTAGTCCCATCAACCAACGGGAATGTGCCGGATTCAACTGGCCTCCACTTGGCATCCCTGCATCCGAGCCAGTCAACATCTCCCCAGAAGCCGTTAGTCGGTGCGCGTCCACCATCTTCGATAACTGTGGTGTGGTCCATCCCGCTAACCGAGCCGCGTCCGCTGGGTTCAACCCCGCGTTCATCCCGCGCTTGATCTTCGCGTCCGGCTCCTCGCCCCGCCCGTTGTTCGTCGAACTGGGTGTCGGCCACCCCGTCAACTGTGCCGCCACGTCCAACGTGTCCGTGCTGATCTTGCCGTTGCGTATCCGACCGCCCTGATACCCGCCCTTGTGATCCCGTGTCGCCGGAGTCGGCCACGAACCATAGACGTTGCCGGATGTGCGGAGCACCGAACCCCGCAGAGCACATATCGAAAGCCCCGAAGGCGTAGTCCTCTCCTTCCA
>UEXM01001589.1_pt1 | contig 18370 bp, 21 predicted proteins | sample 1796661 | NCBI WGS metagenome assembly UEXM01 (sample SAMEA4772469, study PRJEB27181) | metagenome | reverse complement strand
TAAAAAATAATTTAAGTTAATAAGAAGTGATACACAAGTATAAAAAAGATTGTGAGGTTAGTTTTTTAAAAGAATGGTATTGTTTTTTTTTACAAAATAAGAAAAACTTTGATGAAATATTTTATGAGAGAGAAAATAACTCTGGAAAGTGGAACGAAATGCTGAAAGACTATGGCAGCCCCCATAGGCTTACAAAAATTCCATCAACTGGGTATTCAACAATTTTCAGACTTCTATTGAACAATGATAATGATTTGTATGTTTCAGGTTTTACCTTATGTGCCCAAGAACAAAGGGAGACTCTGGGCGACTCTTCTGAGCTTGCCAATAGAAGAGCCAAAGAAGGAAATTGCCATTCCTTTTCTGATGAGAGAGAGATTCTAGCTTGGCTACATAATAACGGAAAGGTTGATGCTTCTTTGTGTATGTTGGCAGACACAGAGGGACTAAGTTTTAAAAAAAATATCTATAGTACACAGCCTTCAAAATATATAATAAAATTATTACAAGAGGAAAAAACATGAAATTGCAAGGTAAGGTTTGGGGTAAAACCCAAGACATATTTAAGAATTCAAACTTTGAACTTCATAGAATTGAAGCAAAGAAGGGCGGATTTTGCTCCAAGCACCAACATAAACATAAGTATAATGCCTTCTTTATTGAAAAAGGTAAGCTCAAAATAATCGCTTACCAAACAGACTATGATTTGGTTGACGAAACAATAATATCTACAGGTGAGCTTTCAATTGTCAAGCCTGGAGTTTATCATAGATTTGAAGCACTTGAGGATACCATTTGTTATGAAATTTATTGGGTGTCTTTGGAGCATGATGATATAGAGAGAAAAGATGTTGGTGGAATGCATGGGAAGTAAGATAGGCATAATTCCCGCCCGCCTTCATTCAACCAGATTTCCTAAAAAAATATTGACTGATATTAATGGGAAACCAATGGTTATTCATACCGCCCAGCAAGCGTCAAAAGCAAAAAATTTAGATAAAGTTATTATAGCTATTGATAGTGATGAAACCCGCCAAGTCTTAAGCTCATATAATTATGAATTGGTTATGACCTCGGTAGATCACAAATCAGGCTCAGATAGAATTGCAGAAGTTATTTCTGACATGGAAGACATAGACGTGGTAATAAATATTCAAGCAGATGAACCTTTTATTGACCCAGCCCTAATTGATGAATTAGTGCGGTCGCATTCTGCCCCATTCACCGAAATGTCAACAATAATTAGCACACAACTATCTGAAGCTGATTATACTAATGAGAGTGTTGTTAAAGCTTTTTTGGATAAAAATGGATTTGCTGTAGATTTTAAAAGAAATTGCACATCTAATTATAAACATCTAGGAATTTATGGTTTTACAAAAAAGACTCTATTACGGTTTGTTTCACTTGAGCAAACTACTAACGAAAAGAAAAGAAATTTGGAACAAATGCGTGCCATTGACAATGGAATAAAAATTAAATCTATTATAACTGATAAGGATAGCTTATCTATAAATACAAAGCATGACCTAGATATGATTAATTTAAAAAGGAATTTTGGAAAATGACAAGTGAATTAGAAAAAACTATGAAAAAAGGAATGAAAGATAATATAGAAAGGAAACAACCTTCTATAAATGATGTTGTTTTTCACGAAGGTATGCCTTTATTTAGTTTTATTGAATTAAACATAAATGAGATATGCAACCGCCGTTGTCCATTCTGCCCGAGAGTAGACCCGGAGATTTATCCTAATCAAAATATCCACATGGACATGAAAACGGTGCAGACTATTGCTGAACAACTTAGCGATTTGGGTTTCACTGGTATCGTAAATATAAGTGGAACTGGGGAGCCTTTATTGACTAAGTATATTGTTGACATCGTTAGGGAATTTGGAAAACGAAACATTCATGTTGAGATAGTTACTAACGGCGATGTTTTACAAAGGAAGCATGGCTTCCAACTTATTAAAGATTTATACGAAGCAGGATTGCAGCAATTTGTTGTTAGCATGTATGACGGACCTGAACAAATAAAGTTGTTCAATGAGCTTTTTGAAAGTTGTGGAATAAACAATAATCAATACTCTTTAAGAGATAGGTGGTATGATGAATCTGAAGATTATGGCTTGCTATATACAAACAGAGCAGGCAATATAGGTTTTGAACACCTATCCGATATTTCTAAAGAGAAACTTATGAAATCAGGAAAATCTGCCTGTTTTTATACTCATTATTCAATGATGATTGATTGGGATGGGGACGCATTACTGTGTTGCCAAGACATGTACAATCGTTCAATAAAATTTGGGAATGTAAAGCATAAAAAAATTATTGATATCTGGAAAGATGCAAAACTTATGGAATTTAGAAACAAACTTAAGAAAGGAGAGAGGTCTTTGTCGCCATGCAGCAATTGCAACGCTAATGGTAAGATTTTTGGACACAATCACGCAAAATCATGGAAATAAAAACAGCCAACGCTTGTTATGTAATCGATGTGCATGGCAACTCATATATTGACACAACTATGGGTTCAGGCGCTCAAATAATAGGACATAACAATAAATTAATTAAAAAAATTTCACAACAGATAGAAAAAGGTACAATTTATACGATACCCAATTGCCACACAACGCAAGTAAACTATTATTTAAAAAAGTATATAAACCCTGATTTTTACGAGCAATATATTTTTTGTAATTCAGGCACTGAAGCTAATATGAGAGCTATAAGGTTAGCTCGTGCCTTTACAGGCAAAAGCCTAATTGGAAGATTTCATGGTGGATGGCACGGTGGCTTGGATGGTTTTTTAGATGAACACCCTGACAACAAAGGCGTCCCACAAGAAACCAATAAATTATTCAAGGTTTTGCCTTATAATGACGAGCAGTGCTTTAGCATGATCACCGAGGATATGGCCGCTGTTATTGTAGAGCCAGTTCAGGGCTCAAACCCTCGCTCAGATGTTAAACAATTTTTGCAACGATTAAGGCAAAAATGCACAGACACTGGTGTATTATTAATATTTGATGAGGTAATGACTGGTTTTAGACTATCAGCAAACGGAGGCTCCGGGGTGTTTGGTGTTAGACCAGACCTCATAACTTATGGGAAAGTCTTAGGTGGTGGCTTTCCGATTGGTGCACTCGGCGGCAGAGAACAAATTATGAAAACAAAAGGTGTATTTTACGGAGGTACATTTTCAGCAAATCCATTAAGCATGTATGCTGCTAGCTTAATTCTTGAAACAATTGTAACAGCCGAATATATTCAATATGACGTTCTTCAACAAGCTGGTCTATCGTTTAGAAATACAATGAATGACTTCTTTGTATCACAAAACAAAAAGATGAGAGTAATTGGATGCGGACCTCTTAGCAGAATTGTTTTTACCGAACATTTTATTAAGAATAGAAAAGAAAGAGATTGCTTTGAGCCTGTAGGGGCACAAGAAAAGTTTTCAAGAGAATTAAAAAAACTTGGTGTATTTATTAATGGCAATGGATTGTATCACTTTTCTATGAGTCACACTCCTGATGTTGTTGATAAAATTATTAAAGCAATTAAAATTGCGAGCGATAAATGAATAGTTTAGAAGATATACTTGCCGACCTAAAAATAAAAAATAATGATGTTATCTTATATTTAGGCGGAAGAATTGACGATAGCAATCTATACCCACCAAAATATGTGGAATACTTAAGAGAAAAAATAAAGATAATAAATCCAACCACGATAATATGCCATAACTACTGGTATGCAAAAAAGTATTATGAAAAACAAATTTTACCACAAGATATCAAAATAGATATAATATTAGGTTATTTGAAATATTTTGAAAAAGGAGATCTTCAGACAATTGAACCCAAAGAATATACAGGACACAGAAATTGGGTAAAAATATTGGTAGAAAAAAATCCCAACTTGGTCTACGCATTTTATGAATTTTCAAAAAAAACCTGTGAACTTAAAGATTCAAAATTTAATGATGAGGTGTTTGGGAAAGATTATAATTTAAACAATCTTAAGTTCTTCAACATGGAGAGAGAATATTCTCCCAAATTGTTTGATGATTTGGGATGGACTAACAATATTGCTTCAAAGCACGGAGATAAAAGTAGAAACGCTACAGACGGATTTCGTGTTATTACAAAACTGATAGGTGCTGGTTTTTCAAATTTAAATATACTTGGATTTACTGCATTTGGATCTGACGAAGATCAATCTTATCACACTACTTATGGTTATAAACGATATGCTGGTCAAAAATATTTTGATCTAAAAACTTCGGAAGATCAAAGGGCGGAAGCAGACATACTACAGTCTATGGTGTTAAACCAAAAAATAAATAATTTGGAAAACTGTGATAAACTAATACAATATTTAAATAGGAAATAAAAATGGTTCACGAAAAGCAAAGAAAAAATTATAACAATACGTTACAATATAACGGTCAAGCATTTGCAGATAAGTTCGTGTTAAACTGTAGTGGTTTTAAAAAAAATGGTTATTTTTTAGAACTAGGCTCTAGAGATCCAAAAATAACAAATAACTCTTATATTTTGGAAAAAGAATTTGGCTGGACAGGGTTCTTGATAGACAGAGAACAAACTTATGAACTTGATTATAAAACAATCAGAACTAACAGTATACCAGTTATAAAAGACGCTACTAAAATAGATTATAAAAACCTTTTCAAGCAACACAACGTTCCCAGTAATTTAGATTTTTGGCAATTAGATTTAGAAGTTAGAGATAATACGGCATTAAAAACTTTAATTAAAATTGATAATGAAATACTTGATGAATATAAATTTGCAATAGTAACAATGGAACATGATGTCTATACAGGATTACAAACATCAATTAATACTAGAATTGAATCAAGAAAAATTTTAGAAGCACGAGGCTATTATCTTGTATTTAGTGATATTTTAGATCCCCCAGATGTTTGTATAGATTATCCGTATGAAGATTGGTGGGTACACCCAGAGCTAGTTGATATGGGATATATAACCCAGCTACAGATGAAAAATAGAGATAAATATATGAAAGTAAATACAAAAGTTGGAGCTATTGATTGTTTTAAATCATATGAGATAGAGTATTAAAGTGAAATTAGATAAAGAAAAAATATTTGATAAAATAAAACAATCTTCAGTTTTATCAGAACCATTTGATCATTTAATTGTGGATAATTTGCTGCCTGATGAATTTTATAAAAATTTGACAACAGAATTAGACAGAGAAAATTTTGCCAGTAATTATATCAAAGGACCATATGGAGATCCGGGTCGTTATGGCGTGGATTTCACAAATTATCATGCTTGGCTATATCACAGAAAACGGATACCAACAAGGCTGCACATGAATAACTATAGTTCCTTGATATTTAACAAAAATGAAAATATTAAAACTTTTATTGATTTTTTTATACAATATGAAAATGAATTTTATTCATCACTTTGTTCAAAAATATCAACAGAGAGAAGTCAGGATAATTATTTTTTTCATATAAGCATGAATAAGGATAGTGTAGGGTACAAAATACCTCTTCACACAGACAATAAGGAAAATATTTACACTATTCTATTTTATGCTCCTAAAACGGATATCAATAAACAATTTGGGTTACACATGAAAACAAAAAAAATCGATTTTATGCCTAATAGAATGATTATATTTGCTCCTGCTAAGCCAAAAGATTCTAGAAAAACAACTTGGCACGAAGTTAAACTTTTAACAAATGAGTTATCAGGAACTAGAAATTCGTTCCAAATGTTTTTCTACAAAAATTTTAATTAAAAATATTAAAAAGGTATTAATACATGTTAAACAATAAATTTATAATAGCTGGTCCATGTGTCTTAGAGTCAAAACAGATGTGTATAGACATAGCAAAGTATTGCAAATCTATTTGTGATGAATACGGGTTTACATATGTGTTTAAGGCTTCTTTCGATAAAGCAAACAGAACATCAATAAAGTCTTTCAGAGGACCCGGTTTAAAAAATTCATTAGACACTTTTTCAGAGATTAGAAATCACGTAGATTTTATAACCACCGACATTCATGAGCCAAATCAGGCAAAACAAATCGCTCCATATGTAGATGTGATACAAATACCTGCCTTTCTCTGTAGACAGACAGACTTGCTAATTGCAGCAGGAGAAACTGGTAGAATTGTTAACATTAAAAAAGCCCAATTTTTATCTGCTAATAAAATGGAACATGCAATAAAAAAGGTTTACAGTACGGGTAACAAGAGTGTATTATTGACCGAGCGCGGATCAATGATGGGGATGAATGATCTAGTGGTTGATTTTAGAAATATACATAAACTAAAACAACTTGGCTGTCCAGTTGTCATGGATGTGACCCATGCTTGTCAAACATACAAACAAACCAACGGTGTAACTGGTGGTAATAGAATATATGGTCCACTTTTTGCCCAATGTGCTAAAATATTTGGTGCAGATGGTACCTTTGCAGAAGTACACCCAAACCCACCAGCCGCGTTAAGTGACTCTGCTAATACCATGGACTTCAATATGTTTGAGAATATGGTCAGAAAAATATCAAATTAATACAGGACATCGACAATGCAAAAAAATAAGGAAGCCTACGATGTTGGCTCTCCCTATAAATTAGCAGAAAAAATATTAAATTTTTTTGCGCATTTGGATATGAAGAATGGGTTTTTTCTTGAGGCTGGAGCCAGTAATGGCTTGTGGCAAAGCAACTCCTATTATCTAGAAAATGCTTTAGGCTGGAATGGTATTTTGGTGGAACCCAATAAGACTATGCTTGAATCTTGTAGAAAAAATCGTAAGAATCCAAAAAATCATTTTTATAATTGTGCTTTAGTCTCAAGTGATTATCCGCATGATATTGTAAAAGGATATTTTAATGAAAAAGATTACGAAAATATTCTAATGGCTCAGATAGACGGGGTTGAACAATCTCAGAAAAGAAATGAACGCTGGTTACATAAACAGTCAATATTTGTACCTGCAAGAACTCTTGACAGTATTGTGAAAGAGGTGGGCAAAAAAATTGATTTTTTAAGTCTAGATGTTGAGGGATATGAACCTCAAGTGCTCAACGGCTTAAGCATAGAGGAGCATCGACCAAAATATGTTTGTGTGGAAGTTTGGGGTGACGGAGAACAACATAAAGAGGTCAAAAGATATTTTGCTCAACAAGATTATAAAATAAATCAATATTTTAGTGAAAGAGATATATTGTTTGAAGATAATAAGGGGTGTGAATAGTGATCTACTATGTTGACATAGACGAGACAATTTGTGAGTACAAGGGCGATAGAGAATATCCATTAGCAACTCCAATAAAGAAAAATATTGAAAAGATTAACAAACTCTATGATGAGGGTCACAAAATTGTTTATTGGACTGCGAGAGGTACGGTCACCGGTTTAGATTGGTATGAATTGACTGGAAACCAACTTAATGAATGGGGCGTAAAATATCACGAATATCATCTTGGAAAGCCACATTATGATGTGTTTATCTGTGATAAGGCGTTTAACACAGAGGTTTTTTTTAAAAAATGAGTGATTTGTTGATTACCGGTGGCACTGGTATGGTTGGAGCAGCGTTTAAAAATATATTGCCAGATGCTGCATATCCCACCCGTAGAGAACTTTATTCTATAATAAACGACCCTGTAGATCAAAAATCCTTACACGACAAGCGCATCGTTCATCTTGCTGCAAAAGTTGGTGGTGTGAAAGCCAATACTGCCGAGGTGGCAGATTTTTACATGCAAAATTCTGCTCTGTCTGAAAGGTTGCTGAATGCGGCTCACCTTGGGGGCGCAAGTAAGGTGGTTTCACTACTATCAACTTGTGTGTATCCTGATGCCCCGTATGTGTCCTATCCCTTGACCGAAGAACAATTACATCTCGGACCACCCCATTCATCTAATTTTGGGTATGCTTACGCTAAAAGGATGGTAGATGTCATGTCTCGTGCCTACAGACAACAATATGACTGCAATTTCATCACAGCTATCCCAAACAATCTATATGGAGAAAACGATAATTTTGATTTAGAAAATAGCCACGTTATTCCAGCAATTGTTAGAAAAGTTTGGGAAGCAAAATTAAACAATAAATCTTTTATAGAATGTTGGGGCGATGGAACTCCTTTGAGAGAATTTACCTATTCGGGAGATATAGCAAAAATTATACTTTTTTTGTTAGACAACTATAATGAGCCGTCCCCCATAAACATAGGAAATACAAAAGAATATTCTATTAAAGAATCAGTAGAAATAATATGCAAGTATCTTAATTATCATGGTAAGATAGTATGGCAATTAGAAGAGCCATCTGGGCAATATAGAAAGCCTAGCTGCAATAACAAACTTTTAGAGTTGGGTTGGAAAAGAGAATGGTATACACCATTTAACGAAGGAATCCAAAAAACTTGCGATTGGTTTATTAAAACATATCCTAACATTAGGGGGATTAATTGAAAATAGCATTAATAACTGGAATAACTGGGCAGGACGGTTCCTATCTTGCAGAATTGTTACTAGAAAAGGGATACAGAGTTATCGGCTTGAAAAGAAGAACTTCTTCGATCTGTACAGGTAGATTAAATCACATTTATGAGCACAAAAATTTTGAGTTAAGATACTTTGAATTAAATGACTCTGGATGTATGTATAGACTGTTAGCCGAATATAAACCAGATGAAATATATAATCTTGCAGCACAGTCGCACGTCCGAGTTTCCTTCGAAGTCCCAGAGAGCACTACAGACACGATAGTTATGGGAACTCTACGTTTATTAGAAGCTATTCGCCATGTAGTTCCAAATGCTAGGTTTTATCAGGCTTCTTCATCTGAAATGTTTGGAGATAATCCCGAAAACCCTCAAAGTGAAAATACATCTTTAATGCCTGCATCACCTTATGCTTGTGCCAAGGTCTATGCTCACAATTTAGTCAGAAACTATAGAGTAGGATACGGACTACATGCGTCTTCCGGTATTCTGTTTAATCATGAATCACCAAGAAGAGGAGAAACCTTTGTTACTCGAAAGATCACCATGGCAGCCGCAAGAATAAAGCTTGGCTTACAGGATAAACTTTATCTTGGCAATCTGGAGTCAAAAAGAGATTGGGGATTCGCTGGCGATTATGTTGAGGCGATGTGGCTTATGTTGCAGCAAGAGTTTGCTGGTGATTATGTTATTGCGACGGGCGAGACACATACAGTTAAAGAATTTCTTCAGGAAGTCTTTGCTTACGCAGATCTAGACATAGAAAAGTATGTTGAGATAGATGAAAGATTATATAGACCCCACGAAGTTCCTTTACTTCTAGGTGATCCATCAAAGGCAAAAAACCAATTATATTGGGAACCAAAAATAAAATTTAAAGAACTTGCTAAAATGATGTATGATAGCGATCTAGAATACATAAAAAAGAATTACAATGTCTAGATGTTTGGTGACTGGACATAAAGGTTACATCGGAAGCAAACTTTTCACAAAGTTAGATGATGGGGCAAATGTTGTGCATGGAATAGATTTAAAAGATGGTAGGGACATAATTTATCATCTACCGAATACAAGTTACGATTACATTTTTCACCTTGCTGCTTTCCCCAGTGTCCAACAGTCAGTTGAGGAGCCTTCTGACACATTTAGAAATAATGCTTATGCCACCTCAATACTATTTGAGTGGGCTAAGAGTCACGATGTGAAGCGTGTTATATTTTCTTCTTCCGCCGCCGCCAAAACCATAAGTTCTCCTTATGGTCTTCAAAAGCATATTTCAGAATTAGAATGCAAACTTTATTCTCAACTTTACGGATTGGATACTGTTAGTCTCCGATACCACAATGTGTATTCTGAAGATCAGCAGTATGGAGGCGCTTACTCAACAGTTATTAGCTCATGGATGGAGATGATTCGACAGGATAAACCTTTGAGAATCGATGGTGACGGAGAACAAACAAGAGACTTTATTCATGTTGATGACGTTGTTGGGGCAAATATTTTTTGTATGAACTATGAAAATAACTTTGATGGTGAAATATTCGATGTAGGAAGTGGTTCACCTTGCTCGCTGAATCAAATAAAAAAAATAATAGATTTAAACCATAAAGTCAGATGGAATAAGAACTCAAAGAGAAAAGGTGATATAAAGTATTCACATTCATGCATTTCTGAGTTATTATCAATTGGTTGGAAACCAACTACAACAGTTGAAGAGGGTCTAAGAAGATGTTTTCAGAAAAAATAGCTTTTGACATTTCAGATTATGTTTACTGGTATGAAGAATATGCCGATGGGTTTGCAGGTAAAGACTGGGGAGATGGTATTATAATAGATACGCAAGTGCATCCACCATCCTGTTATTCAGAACAAATGAAAACATATAAGGTTTATAGAAACAAACACAAGGACCTTTATTGGTTCGAAGAAAGACAACTAACACTAAAGGAGAAACTATGAGTAACGGAACTTTCAAACTATCAAATCAGGCAGTAGGTGCCCTAATGATGGCTCTTCAAGAGTCACTACTAAACCAGTTGGACATTGTCCCAATCATTAAGGGATTTGAACTACAAACAGGAGAGGAGGGACTCGTGGTGACAAACCCACCTACTGTTCGTGTGTCCAACAATCAAGTGGTCACAGAAGAAGATTTGACTACGATGGCTGGCGAATAGTTGCCGCGTTATCGCTACAAGTGTGAGGGCTGCGAACAAGAGTTCGTAGCCCTCCATTCGTTCTCGGATGTTAGAGAGTCTTGCGACCTCTGTGGGCACGAGAGCGTCACAAAAATGTTAGGTAAGCCGATAGTCCTTAACAAAAAACTAACAAATTCTAAGGACACTGGCGGGCTTACAAACGAATATATTGAAGCCAATCGTGAGCTTCTAAAAGAAATGAAGGAGGAAGTAAGTAATGGACTTTATGAGCAGACTTGAGATGATACTAACACTTATTCTATTGGTGTCTCTCAGTATCAACGCAATGCTATTTGTGTATTCTCGCAATGTAGCACGAAAGCTTGTCCTAATCTCATCAGAGATAGATGACCTGCGCGAAGCGGCAGCTAACTTCGCCACCCATGTGAAGGCAGTCTATGAACTTGAAGCGTTCTATGGCGACCAAACACTACAATCCCTAATGGATCACGCTCGCTCATTCCGAGAATACATGGATGAGTTTGATTTTATTTACATACCAGACGAAGAGGAAACTGATGCCGAGACGCAGTAAATCGAAGAAGCCTAATTACTATTTCACCAAGGATCACGAGAACGCTATCATAGCCTATTGTTTAACTGATTGTAATAGAGAAAAGACCCAAATCTATGTTAAAATGCTACAACCAGCGTTTAGCGAAATGGTTGATAAGATTGTGTTTACCTACAAGTTCACAACCCTACCAAACATAGATGTTCTCCGTGAGGAGTGCAAGGTTTGGCTTATGACTATCCTTGATAAGTTCCAGCCAGACAAGGGACACAAAGCGTTCTCTTACTTCTCGGTCATTACAAAAAACTGGTTTATCCACAAGGTCAAGAAACAAAAGCGCAAGAACCAACGTGAAGTGGATTACGATGCTGCCCCCAAGAGATACGAACAAGAGTATCTTGCGACCGATCAAACCTGGGTCACCGACCAATTAGAGCGAGAGTTCTGGAAGTCTTTCTACGAAGACATGAAGACTTGGGAATTCAACGACATGCGAGAGAACGATGAACGAGTCTACAAGGCAATTATCGTTCTATTTGAGAGCAAAGACGACATAGAAATTTTTAACAAAAAAGCCGTTTATCTCTATTTAAGAGAGATCACTGGTCTCAACACCAAACAGGTTGTAAATTCTTTGAACAAGTTCAGAGAGCATTACAGAGACTTCAAAACAGATTGGGAAGACGGCAAGATATGAATGATGAATTTGACGATTTGATGGATGAGGCAATTCAGAACATAAGAAACGATCGCGACACCGCGAAAGAGTTTCTAAATGAACTTGCTAATCAGATCGCTCAAAACGCAGAAAACAACAGAGCCCTCTCACCAGTCGCCGCGAAACATATTGAAACGATGCAGCGCTCAAACGAGCAACTGGTGAAGGTTCTCACCCTTAAGCAAAAGGAGAGAACCAAGGAAGTTGGCTTGTCCGAAGAAGATAAAGCCAATCTCTTTGATATGATTCAGGGAGAAGCGTAGTGGCTAAAAAGACTTATCTTGATTTTTCTCTCTTTGACGAAGTTGGCGATGCGATGGATCTCTTCGGAAATCTTATTCGCAATTCTTTTGAGTATGACTCGTTCGCTGGGAAAGATGAATTCCCCGCAATCGTATTAACACCACCAGTCCCAATGGATATAAACCAGATTGAGGCATTTACTGCTGGTGTACAACGCCCAGGATTCAACCCGGGCATGGTGACCAGCGATAGTGACATAAGGAAAGCATTGGACGCAGTAATTGATTTTTCAAAAGATAAGATTCCCAAGTTCACGTTCAAAGCAAGAATAATTGGACCCAACTCGCCACACCAATTCTTACCAGATCCTTGTAATCAGCAAGTCTTGAGGGATCTGAAACAACAGCAAAACGCTCAAGACATTTTTGATATGCACACGACCGTTATAGCGATAGGTGCTACAGAAAAACCAAACCTCGGCGATGTTGTTACAATAAAGCTTGAAGGTGGCTCCTTTTCTTACAACTTGCAAACAGCTACGTTCGTTAGACTTGTTTCTTCCGACAACCAGACTATCAAGAACCTTTTGGCTTCACAGAAAAACGAGTGCAAAGCTGGACTAAATAGCCTTTTTGCTGGTGGCTTTATAGGTACTTCGATGGGTTCAATTGCAACTGAGCCATACTCTGCCATTTACAAACCGAACGGCGGCAAGCCACTACCAGTTGAGAATGGAAAGCTTGAAGACATGGGTCTCGTTTTAGAGACTCCAAACACAAGTCTATTTGAAAAAACCCATTTACATGGACCCGGCAACGTCCGTTTCATACCCGAAGCTATAGAATCTTTTGAAAAGCTTGCCAGAGACTTTAAAAAAGAATTTAAATACCCAATCCAGATTAATAGCTCTTATAGAAATTTTGAAGAACAAATACAAATGAAGATTAAAAAGAAGGGCGGCGCAGCCACACCCGGAAAATCAAATCATGGCTGGGGTGTTGCTTTCGATGTTAATGGAACAAAAGTCGATCCAAATGAAGATGGGAAGACGACGAATAAAGAAAGGTTCAATTCAAAAGTCTACAAGTGGCTAGACAATGATGCAAAAGGTCGCTATGGCTGGATAAATCCGCCCGCACTGCGAGAAGGTAAACCCGGAGCAGAATCTTGGCACTGGGAAAATACACGACTTCGTAACAAATACATGACAAACAGAAAACCAGTGCCGCCATTCGTGGTGCCAGATGGAGAGGAGCCAGAGCCCGATGCCTAAATCAAAAAAAATAAAAATCTTTAATGATGCAAAGTTTAACAAAAGCAGGAAAAGAGTTTTCAAGGCAGCACAAAAGCTAAATGAATCTGTCTTAGGATTAGATGGTTCAAATCCAACAGCGCAGCCTCTAAATGGAAGTGGTGTGTTTGGTGGAGATACTTATGAGCCGAAAGTAGAATACAACTTCGCTCCAGGCGACAAAGTTATAGACAATGGTAACGCCTACATCACATTCGGCAAAGACCGACCTTCTGGAAAAGCATCTGGACTTGGTGGACAAGGCGCAACAGGCGCAAACGCAATCGACATAGTAGTGGGGCGACTCTCATCTGCCAAAACATACGATGGAGCAATAGTTGATAACAGTTTCTCATCAGATGCCGCCAGAGTTTACATAAGCCAACTTACCAACATTGATTTCAACTTTGGTATCGATCCAGGCAAATCTGGCTACATGGAAGGTCGCTCTGGGATTGGAATCAAGGCTGATGGTGTCCGCGTTATTGGTCGAGAGGGCGTCAAGATTGTTACAGGACGCGCTCAAAATGCTACAGGTTTTGGAATGAAGGGTGAACCCAACTCTCTTGGAGGCAAAGTTTCCCAACCAGCACCCTTGATTGAGTTAATTGCGGGCAACAACACGGAGCCAACCTTTGAAGTTGGCGGATTGTTCAATGGTGCCGGAAGAATAGATAAGATACAGGGCGTAGCCATGGGACAGAATACCACTGAGGCATTAAGAGGATTGTCAGACTTGATGACAGACATGTTGAGCTTAGTGAAGATAAAGTTTAATGCCCAGTTTGGATTCAACACAGCACTAAGCTTGATAGCTTCATTACCTGCGCCCCTGGCTGGTCCTGCTTGCGCCGCCGCATACGCTGTCTATAACGGCGCGCACCTAAAGAGCAACTACAACATGTACCAGTTGTTCATCGATAAAGCTGTTTGGGATGTGAATTATCTACAGCCTTATGGCAAACGCTACATCGAAAGCAGAAACGTCAAGACAACCTAATTATTGGGATAGGAAGATCAATGGCTGAATCAAAATTTTTAAAGCACCAAGACAAGAATGGTGACTTGCTCATAGACAAGTGTGAGGTGGAATTACCGGGAACGGAAGAAAAGGTTTGCCTCGATTGTGTGCCGAAACCAAACGCCGTCTTGACGGACTGGCGAGGTTTGACGATAGACACTCCACGCCTAAATGAGCGAACTTGTAACTACGAAGTAGCTGTTACGACAAGTTTCAAAACCACAGGCGGCGAGAGCACTTCAAATCCAGAAGATGCGGGCACAGCCCTTGACGATAAATTTGAAGACTACAGAGACGAAGCCATCAATTCGCTGCTGGACAACTACAGCAAAGATGACGGGATCCAGTCATTTACGAAAATGAGAGAGGCAATTGTCTACGAAGATTGGGATCTAGAAGCAAGACCCAACTCAAGACTCAAACTTCTTTATTCAGTTCCGTTTGATGTTTTGGAGAACATAGAAGAAGCCGACGAAGATAACCAAGACAACCAAGATGACGAAGAAAGCGGCCCCATAAGTGTGTCTTTTTTGGCGTCCGAACTTGTTCAAATGAACATAAGAGTAAGAAAAGGGCTAAACCTTTATTCTCGTTACGCTAAGGTCTCACAGGTCCTCGACAACGAGACGATGATTTATGTTGACAACAGAAAGCCATTTGACCCAGGAATCTATGGTGATCTTGGGTTCTCAAGAACTTCTCTTATGTCTCGTGTTGTTATAGAGTTGGACCAGTTCTTGGTTGCTCGTGGCTACAACCTCCCCAGTGTTGGTCGAGGGATCCTGAAAGATAGGGTGGTCAAGCTTAAGTTCAACTTTACAGCCGAGAGAAAATTAAAGAAACTTTCTATCTTTACGGTCGGATGTCGAGAGAAACCTATCGTTTTTAAAGGACGCAAGATTTCTGCTCTCAATAGAAAAGAGTCTTTCAAAGATAAGACCGCGATGGGTTACCTCGCCAACCTCCGAACAATGGACACAGGTTTAACCGCCCGCGAGCCAGATCCCTTCATAAAGTTTCTCAAAGAAAACACCTATCCACAAATTGATGTAATCAATTCTACAGTTTTACTAAACACAGAAGCCCAACAGACTGCTGGATCCTGTGTTGCTGATGCTCTTGCTAATGAAGGCAAACAAATAGGTCAAGACATTCTTGACGAAGTTTTGAACATCGCCGATGTCCTTGCTTATCAGTTCCATAAGAACATTTGTAAGAGAACAGAAGAGGAACGCAGAAAAGAAGCAGCAGCAATGGGTGAGAGTTTTGACCCAGACTTGCCGCTCAATGATTATCTTCCGATTGGTAAAAACAATCCACTCGCCATTATGGCGAAAAACCAAGCATTCAGGCAACTTGAGACAAACGACAATGTCTTCGTAAGAATGTGTGGAGAATACTTAGCAGGCAAAGAGCCTGATCTTTCTATTGATGTTCGCGGCTTGTTCAACAGCACTTTTGACCCAATGAAGATTTGTGGACTTCTTGACTTTATGATAGAGGCTATTCAATGTCTTTTCAAGGGTCTTACACTCGAACAGGCATTAGCCAGAGCAATTCAAGCAGCCCTCAAAGCAATGTCGGTAGAGAACTTTGGTGTTCTGTTCGTAGGTCTACCGCCCGAAAAGCAAGCTGAACTAGACGCGCTTGTAAACCAGAAATTAGAATCTGGTAATCTATTTGGAGAACAAACCAACGCAGAGTTACTTTCAGATGCTACAGCACCATCCTCCACTCGACCTGATGCAGCAGGACCTAGTGCTCCGCTATTTGGAAAGATAAACATAATCAAGCCTTGGGAAGACGAAGACTACATCGACAGAGAAAGAGAGAGTATGGTCCCAGGTCCCTATGAAGGGCAGACTCCATCAAACAGGTTGGCTCAACCCCCCGGCGGCTCCGTAATCCGTAGATCACTAGGCAAAGACTACGACAGTCCAGAAGCTTTAACCGGTCCACAAACTCCTTTCGCAGATGCTATCGGAGCAGTCCAGACAGAAGCAGAACAAAAGCTAAGCCCAGACCAGATAATGCAAGCCTACTTATTGGCTATTGTTGAGGTCTATTCTGATAATCTGCTTGAGTTGGTAGACTTTCTCAACAAGTTCCCCGGCGCAGAAATAATCTCCAAAGTAATTGCACTTTTTGATTGTCCGCGCCCGCCTCTTTTCACGCCAAGTGTGATGGATTTCTTAAAGGACATTGAGCTTCCTTTCTGTAGAAATACAAACGACATAACGTTCCCTATGCTAAGCAATCCGTTTGGTATTTTAAACCGCGATGTTTTAAAGCTCTTGGCGGACGCCGCCAAAATAGCAATTCAGCGGGCGATTGTCTCTGTCTTGCTCAAGCTTATGGTAAAAGTCTGCGAGATCATTGGTAGTGCAATTTGTAAAGCCCTCGAAACAGCAGGCTCTATCGTCGCAGGACTGCCTGAAATCTTAACAGGCAGGAACACAGTCAAAGATGTTTTACGAGAGTCTATCTGCGGACCCAACGCCGATGAAGGCGCTTTGGATGACACTATCGTAGACATGTACTCTCTCCTCGGCGGCGCTGGTCCCGAGATGGCTAACAGAGATCGTGTTCTGGCACTCAACGAAGCAATAGCTTCTTCAGTCACAAGAAGAGAGCTATTAGAAGCATCTATGGGTGAGCCGTCTGATTCTTTCTTGACTCTTGTAGAAAACCTGATAGAATTTGAATTTCCCGAATTCCGCGCTGCCTTCGTAAACAGAAGCGACATCGGTAACTTCTTTAGAAACTTCGGCAACCTACTCCCAGCAGAGTTCCGAGATCAATCAGAACAATTCTTGGATTCTTTGGATGAAGAAGATCAACTACCAGCAAACCCAAGCCTTTGTGCCTCACCAGAGCAGATAGAAGAGTTCTGTTCTTTGAGATCACAGATTCTTGATGGAAGAGCATCACCAGAACAGATTGCTCAACTATGCCGCCCCGGCGAAGAGTTCGGAGACATTGCCGACATTATCCAGCAGGGAATCCCCAACACACTCTTGGATGCATTACCGCCAATTGTTTCCGATCCTGGCTGTAATAACGGATTGTTTCCTTACGAAACAGACGAACAGGTCGCCGTTACAGCAAAAGCGCTCGGCGCTGGAATGGATCAATTGAAGGTTGCCTTCTCTTACGACATGCTTGGCAACGGACCCGGCGAGAGAAATTATGGTTTGATGAACATGGCTTTGTCCGACACACTCGGCAGACCCTACACAGCCCACCAGAGAAAAGTCTTCAACGATCCAGGCAGGCAGCAGTACGTTGATTTCCACGTTGCAGGCGTAGCCCTCGACGAAGAAGAAGGCGATGGAATTGCGGACAATTACGCTCTACTGGCGAGACAAAAAGGCGCCTATCCGGTCTACATCGCGGAGTGGATGACAGAAGCGGGCAATGGTCAACTTGCGCCATCCCCTGGTATTAATAACAACATTCAGAGAGATCAAAGAACAGTCAAGTCGTTTGAAGATCTGAAGATAAAGAAGCGTTCAACCCCACTTGAACTGCCTGATTACGGTTACAGAGTAAATTACGAAGTAGACTACGAGCTAGAGCAGGTAATTTTTGTTGAGAAGCAAAGAAAAGCAACTCCAGACATAAAAATGGACTTTCAAACTAACGTACAAGATAATGAAGGCTCCGGTTATAAGCTTGAGATGGGTCTCTACATCGCAGATCTAAACAACCAGAGAAACATCCCCGCCGACAACGTAAGACTAAAAGTAACAGAAAAGTTTATCACCGATCAAGACCCCGATCCAGAACTAAATCAGGTCGCATTTGAGTTCTTAGCAAAAGACAACACACTTGAGATAGTTTCTGGCG
>UEXM01001588.1_pt1 | contig 18373 bp, 13 predicted proteins | sample 1796661 | NCBI WGS metagenome assembly UEXM01 (sample SAMEA4772469, study PRJEB27181) | metagenome | reverse complement strand
TTTGCTGTAGTAACGTTTACATCTGCTATCTTTGCTGTTGTTACCGCACTACTTACTATCTTAGCACCTGTAACACTATCATCAGCCATTGAAGCTGTTACAACAGAACCTGCTGCTGGAGTATTTACAGTTGTAGAAGTTAACATTACAACTTCTATATTTGCTGTGCCTGTTGGTGGTGCACTACTAAATGTTAGAGTAGTTCCACTTACACTATATGTTGTTTTTTGCTGATATACACCATCTATGTATACTTGTGTATTGTTTTCATTTCCAGGATTATTAGAAAGTGTAAAAGCTGTTGTACTTGAGTCTCCATCAAAGTTACTTATAAGTACACTTTCTCCGCTATAAACATCTCCTATTACATATATAACTACATTGTTCGTTCCAGATATTGGAGCAGTATCAAAAGTTATGTCTGTACCACTGATTGTATAAGCGTCTTGATTTTGGAATACACCATTAATAAATGCTATAATCTTTGACTCAGCACTTGGTGTACTTGAAAGAGTAAACGTTGCTGTACTACCATTCCCACTTGCTACATTAGTAGCAAAAGCATTTGCAGAAGCAGCTCCTCCTGTTGGAGTTTCAAAAGTAAGAGTACCGCTTCCATCTGTTGTAAGTACTTGACCGTCTGTTCCGTCTGTAACGTCAAGCTCAGAGATACCTACAGCGTTTGCCGCAATTTCTGTAGATGTTACTGAGTTGGCTGATAAGCCTGAGATTGTTGCAGTTGAAGCACTTGTTATTCTTCCATCTGCGTCTATTGTTATTACTGGTATGGCACTTGTAGACCCGTATGAACCTGCTGTTACTGCTGTTGAAGCTAACTCGGTAGGTCCGATTGACCCAGCTCCGACTGCTCCTATAGTAACTATTGATTCTGTTCCGCCTACATCTTTCTTAATAAATAACTTACCATCGTAAGTATTAAGTGCTATTTCACCTAATGCTAATGATGATGTTGAAGGTACTGCGTTTTGAGTCGCAGACCTTTTTAATTTAATCGTTTGTGCCATATTTATGGTATTCCTTTTCTATGCGTATATACGCGGAACTTAATTCTTAGGAGAATGTTCCCCCATCTATTGTGTTTGTCCAAGTAACTGTACTATTTGCTCCAACTTGTAACATTTGACCTACGCTATTTGTAGAGTCATATGTTCCAATTGTTAGTCTTTGATAACCAGTATTTGCACCATTTGTGTTACCAAATATTAAGTCACCAGTTGCTGTTTGTGTAATACCTTTAATTCTTAAAGCATCTGAACTTACTTCTAATGATTGTCCATCTACTGCTACATCAAGAGTATTACCAGTTTTGGTCATTGCTGCACCAGCAGTTATTTGACCAGCACCTGAGAATTGAGCAAAAGCAAGAGCTGTACTGCCTACTGTAATACTACCATCTGTTGTTAGTACGAAACCACTATCAGCATTTACTGTTCCTTCTGTTACGAAAGTAAACATACCTGAAGTAACTTCTGCGTTTGCATCAGCATCAGTTGCTCTTGTCATTGCTGAGCCAGAGCCATTAAATACGTAAATACCGTTTGCTGCTCCTGCTGATTGGTCTTTTACAAGTACTCTATCATCACTGGAAAGAGTTACACCATCAATTGCTGCTGGTGCACTTGATAAAGAAATATTTGAACCTGTAGTAGCAACTCTTACTGAGTCTTTAAAGTCTAAACCAACTTTAACTGCATCTACATATTCTTTTGATACTAAAGAAGTAGCTCCAAAGCCGGTTCTATCTTTATATCCTGAAGGTACTGTTACTGTGCCGTTTCCGTTTGGTGATAATGTTAAATTACCGTTTGAATTTGTTGTAGAAATGTCGTTACCATTTACAGTAACATTATCTACTGCTAATGAAGTAACGCCTGTAATATCTCCACTGCTGATACTTGCTGTACCGTCTGTGAGTGTTGTAGCAGTAATTGTAGTACCTGTTATAGCTGCTGCACTTGCACCGCCTATAACTGCACCATCAATAGTACCACCATTAATATCTACAGTAGTTACTGAACCACCGTTTGATACTGTAGCACCTGCAAAGTTTATTGTGCCTGTACCTGTTAAATTTGTAAATGTACCTGCTGCTGCAGAAGAGCCACCAATAACTGCACCATCAATAGTACCGCCATTAATATCAAAGTTTGTACCTTCGATTTCTACAGACCCTGCTTCTAATTTCTTACCTAATGTAATTTTTTCTGCAGAGTTAGTACTGTCAAATGTTAGATATGAAGTAACGCCTTCTTTGATAGCAAATGCATTTGCATTGTTATCAATCATAACAATTTCTGTAGCCTGACTACTTACATCGATAGAACCACCAGTTAAGTCTAAGTCTAAATCAGCTGCTGCGACTATCTGAACATTTCCTGAGCCGGCAGTAATAGAGTTAGCACCTATAGTAAGGTTTGCTGTTTTTAATTGGTCTATCTTGCTGCTTGAGTCTACAATGATTGCTGAACTTGCAGTTAAAGTACCCGCTGTGTGGTCGAGCATATTTACAAATAACTCACCACCTATGATATCATTAGCGGAACCGTCACCTATAAATAACTTACTGGAATTAAAGGAATAGGCCAGTTCACCCGCAGCTAAGGCGCTACCAGGAGCCGCCGCGCTACTACTTCTTTTGATTTTAATTGTTTGTGCCATAATGTTTTCCTATTTGACTTCTAGAACTGTCCTCCGTCTAGATTGTCCATTGTATCCGTTGCTGCGGCAAGGGGTACGAATTCAAAGTTATTAGTTGAAGTTTCTCTATATACTTTTAGCTGATCATTATCAGTATCATACCATAGGTCACCTTCTCCTAATGAAGCCCCAGTAGGGGTTGTTGATTGTCTAAAAAATTGGTCTGCAAGGTGGTTAATGGCCGCTTGAAGCGTACCTCCGCCAAAAGACCCGTGAGCGTCTGCTGTAATTTCTGAAGCAGATGCTAATACTCCTGTAACCAGTGCTAGACTTGTTTGCACAGTTATAGGGTTGTCTGTTTGATTTACTGTAACATTTGTATTATTTTCGTTTACTGTTACAAAAGTCGGCTCTTCATTAACCGTTACTGTAATAGCCATGTTATCTTGTTACTTCTGGAGTTACGGTTACATTTCCCTGTAGTAAACGAGTAACAACTCCAGTACTTGACTCAATTTCTAAGTCGTATACATATATTCCTTCTTCAATACCAGATGTTGTAGTCGCAGTGCTTTGTAGACGTATTATTCCGCCTGAAGCATTTGAAACACTGCAAGTTACAGTAAGTAATACAGTTGAAGAATCGTGTGTATCTCTAACTTGCATCCTTGGAGTATATCCTGTCAAATCCATAGCCGAGCCACTTTCCTGTACTGTAACAGTTCTATCTAATGTTGCTCCCTGTTCTAAAGTGAAATTGTAGCTTCCTGCTGACATATCTTTTATACCTCCAATGTCTTAATTATACCAAATTTTATAACCTCTTGTCAAGAACTAAATTTGGAACGTCTATTATGTAACTTTATGATTTAGGATATTTATCCTTAACTGCTTTTAATTCTGTGTAGAAAGATGTAGATTTTGCTGAATCTCCAAACGCTCCATCATCTATTGCGTGCCAAAGTAAATCTAATTGTTTGCCTATAACAGGGTAGTAGTTTTTTCTTTTTTCAGCATAAGTTGCTGAAGGAACTTGTAAATCTATATTCATATTTATCTCCTATTAATTGTTATTTTTTGCCCAGTTGTATAATATTTATCCTTTTTAAATGTTAAGGTATACCTTCCACCCATTGCTCCTGTAAATGTTAGGTCTCCACTACTGTAAGTTCCTTGGGACACTCTGTTTAAAAATATCTCGGTTCCTGCAGGGCATCCTGTTACAGTAACTACGCCGTCTATATCTATTGTTGTTGCAGAGAAAGTTAAATCGAATGAGTTATATCCAACTACATTATTCTCTGCGTCATTTATATAAAAATGGTCACAAGCAGGTATCTGGTCTAGCTCTAATGACAAATGAGATAGTCCCAGTGCTGTTTGTGAATTAATTATATTTGTGTCTGTGGGCGCATCTGTTGCCCATTTTATGTCCTTGTTAGAATCATAAAAAATATGAAAAGTGCTCATAGCCCTAATCCTCCTGTAAAATCTTTTGCTTTAAAAATTATATATGCATAATATATTGTTTGTTTATTTGTTCCGAACTCTTCGTCAGGAGCTAAACTTGCTGTATCGTCTCCTACCTCTATACTAAATCCGAACTCGTGGTTTTCTATAGTTATTGAACTTGTACTGGCACCTGTTAAAACTCCTGCATTTGTAAATTCAGCCCAATCACTAAATTCTTCAAAGTCTCCAGTTTCTTCGTAGGATTCTTCGTACCTATGTGCAGAAGGCGTGTACATTCTTTGTGCAACTCCTCCTATTAAATCACTTGCATAACACCATCTTACTACATATAAAGGTATGTAACCTAACCCATGACTAATTGTTGCAGTTGTTGGATTGTCTGGTCCTGCACTAGTATTAGCGCTAAAAGGTGCAAGTGATCCTTCTCCTTTTGCATGAACTACAAGACCCCTTACAGCTCGCGAATCAAAAGCTAAAGGAGTTGTACTACTTGTGTCTGTAACATCTACCCCGTTTTGTGAAATAAATAATCCGTCATCAGATCCTCTTGCGCCTATTAATACTCTATTTGCCATTTTAAAATAAACTCGCTGTTGAAAATCCTTTAACAACAGAAACTGTTAGAGTTAAAGAAGTACTTCCTGTATTTGTTAGAGTTCCGCTTGTTGCTCCAGTGTACGCACCATTAACTGTTTGAGAAGAATCTGTATTACTTACATATACTCCACCAAAGTCTGCAAATAATAAATTACCTACACCTAAATTTGCAGTACTAATTGTTGCTGAAGAGCCTCCTGATACAGTTACGGAAGTAGACGCATTCGTCCCTCCCGCAATGGGTACTATTTGAAACTGCCCTAAATCTATAGCACCAGAAGTAGACCCCACATTATCTGTATTAAAAATTAATTGGTCTTTAGTACAGTTTGTAACATCATCTCCTGCTCTAGAAATATATAAACCAAACTTTCCTCCAGTATGTCCTAAATTAGAGTTTGTGCTTTTACCTAGTAGTAATCTATTTGCCATATTAACTCCAAAGACTTGCGTCGTTCATTTTTCCGTACTGGCAAGGAATTCTAAGTATTATAAACTTTAAATTTGTTGCTGTTCTGGAATTACCTGCACATCCTCCAGTATGATTTTCGGCCGACTGTTCAAATTTTATAGGATTTATATTTGTTGTTGTTACTTCTACCATTCCTGCCCTTTCTTGATACTCAAATTCGTCTCCCTGTTGATTTTGACTTTCTACTGTACCTTTTTTATCATCCATTGAAATTGCTACAGGTATATATCCCAGTGTTCCTTTTGTAGAAGACCAATTTATACCAGTTGTTGAAGATGCATTTCCTCCTGCATACGTCATACCACTTCTAACAGAAGTTGAGTCGAAGATTAAAGGTTCTGCAGGACTTAATACATTATCACCTGCTTGTGATACTTTTAATCCATATGTACTACCTAAATTTCCTAACAATACTCTATTTGCCATATTATCTCCACCTTGGACCTTCCATCCAGTTAACTAATGATTTTCTTGTTCCGCTTGTTACTTCCGTAACTCTATGAGTCAAATAACTTGGAAATACAAGTATAGAACCTTGAGTCCTAAATCCTGTAGGTTGTTCTACTTCTTTAAATTCAAAATTGCCACCTTCATATTCTGAAGGGTCACATAGCTGAACACATATAGATAGTTTTCTGTCATATGCGACTTCTCCTTTCCAATTAACATCATAGTGCCAGTCATAAAAACTACCTTTAGAATACTCTCCATATTGCGTAGCAGGTAGATAACTTGCATCTACATTAAAAGCGTTTCTATTAGCTTCATCTAAATACTCTCTTAAAGTACTCTGTATTTCTTTATTACTAACAAAGGCTACTTGAGTAGCTCTTACACTTTCATCTGGTGTATAGTCTTTCGACTTAAATACCGTTGCACTCGTTAAAGTTAAATGCGAACAAGCTGTTAAGTACTTTTCACACGTTTCTTTGGGAAGTATTCCTTCCCATAATTGCCAATTTTGTCTCATTATTATTCCTTAATCTGATATTATTATTCTATTATTTGGTCCGTCCATTACTATATTTCCTGAAGAAGTGACAGTAGCTAACTCTGTAAAAGAAGTGCCACTTCCATTATACTTAAATACTCTATTTGAAAGTATATGGAAGAATATATCTCCACTGCTTATTGTGCCACCACTTGATACAGATTCTATCGCTGATTTCTTATTTGCATCAGAAGGAACACTTGTTGCAGTTCCATTTGTATCAAAAGCAATTACAGCACCTGCTGCACCTGCAGGACCTGTTGGTCCTGGGCCGCCTGTTCCACCTGTTGGTCCGGGACCCCCTGCTGGACCTGTGGGGCCGTCTGGGCCTGCTGGACCTGTGGGACCACCTGGACCTGGAGAGCCGTCAGGGCCTGTTGGTCCTGTTCCACCTGTTGGTCCTGTCGGGCCTCCCGGACCTGTTGCACCTGTGGGCCCATCGGGACCTGTGGGGCCTGCCGGACCTGTTGCACCTCCCGGACCTGTTGAACCTGGGGGGCCATCGGGGCCATCGGGACCTGTTGCACCTGTTGGGCCTCCCGGACCTGTTGCACCTGTGGGCCCATCGGGACCTGTTGGTCCTGCAATACCTGTTGGTCCTGTTGGGCCTCCCGGACCTGTTGGACCTGCGGGGCCTTGCGCTCCTTGTGGACCTGTTGCACCTTGCGGACCTGTTGGACCTGTTCCACCCGTTGCTCCTGTCTGTCCTAAAGTTAATAAAGGAGACCCCATATTTCCTGAAGTTAAACTGTTTGCGGCACTTCCAGTTCCTATAATTGTATGAGTTACTCCTGAAACTCCTCCACTTACTTGAGTAGCATTTGCATGAAATCTATTAGCTGTAGAGTGGTCTACAACATACCAAAAGTTACTTCCAGTATTATAAAAAGTAGGAGTAAGTCTTGTCATGTCAGATATAGCACTTGAGCCATCTGCAAATACCTGTACCCATCTGCTTGTATCAGATTGAGGATTAGTAGATATACCAGAATGTGCTGATATAGCTGCAAAAACTTTGCTATTATAAGACCTTACATTACCTATAGCATAACTCGCCCCAGAGCTCCATGCACTAATACTCGGAGAAGTATCTAATATTGATTTATTTGCTGCAGAGTAGAATAAGAAAGTACTTAAGCCATCTGGTCCTGGTGAACCTGCTGAACCTGCTGCTCCTGTTGAACCTGCAGGACCTGTTGGACCATTTGGGCCTGTTGCACCTGTTGGACCTGTTGGGCCATCTGGTCCTGTTGGTCCTGCTCCTCCTGTTGGGCCTGTTGGGCCTGCAGTACCTGTTGGGCCATCTGGTCCTGTTGGTCCTGCTGCTCCTGTTTGTCCTGTTGGGCCTGCGACACCTGGAGGACCGTCTGGTCCTGTTGGTCCTGCGTCACCTGTTTGTCCTGTTGGACCTGTTGCACCTTGTGGACCTGGATTACCTGTTGGGCCTGGATTACCTGTTTGTCCTGTTGGGCCTACAGCACCTGTTGGGCCATCTGGGCCTGTTGGACCTATTGGACCGTCTGTGACTACCCCTATAGGCACATCTAATTGAAAACTTTGGCCACTTGCAGATAATGTAATTCTACATAGTTTTGGAGTAGTATTAGAACTAAAAGTACTTGCATCTATTGTGAACGTTGTTCCACTCCCTGTTTCCGAACCGTTAGTAAATTGTACATCAGTTTGAGCACTTGCATCTTTGTCTAATAAAGTAAATGTGGGAGTTCCTGATAAATTTTGTAGACTTGCAGTTATAGAAATATCTTGTGAAGACCCTGAAGGAGTCAGAACACCAGAAGAATCAAATTTTATTACACCACTTGTTGTATTTGTAAATAGTGCTGATTGAGGTAATGTAGCTGTACCTGTTACACCGCCTGTCGCACTTGTAGGATGATATGCACTAAATAACTGTTTTACTGAATTGTCTCCTGTTGAAGTACTTCTTCTAACATGTCGAATCCAAAAGAATTTACTTCCTGCTTCCGCTATAGAATATCTGAAAGATACAGTGTCATCAAGAGTAGCTACTTTAGCTGCATTTGCTCTATTATTGTCATCACTTACCCATATTTGAGTGCTATCTGTAGGCTCGTTGAAGTTGCTTCCATTAGTCCAAGACAGTATTACTACTCCAGGTTTATCTGAAGTTGCTGATAAGCTTGTTGGTGTAGTAGGTGCTGATAAAGCCGCTGACTGCGTAGAAGCTTCTTGTCTAACTCTTGAAGCTCTTTGTTTTGATATTACATATATACTGTCATCATATTCACGAGCTTTTATATTTACTGTACAGTTAGCATTGAAAGTAGCATTTTCTATTCTAAATAATTTTTTGTCAAATCTAAATGGAGCATATGTAACAGCTATTACTTGACCAGCTTTTAGTAATAATCCTTTTTGTCCTATAGTAAATGATATCTCTTTGCTAAATCTTGATTGTATTAATTCTTTTTCTACTCCAATTCTTGCATTGTAGTAGTTTGTTACTCCGCTATATGTAAACGTACCTGTTTTTATAGTTCCTCTATCTGCTTGTACAAAGTCTGAATTAAAGAAAGATACACTTCTACTACTCCAATTATTTTGAGGGTCAAATATGCTTGCCTTAACTGTATTTTTTGACTTCTGAGCAGAATTATCATTAAGAGTAATAGACCCCATAATATCTGTATTGTCTATATACTCTGGATTAACATTTTCATCATAAGTTTTAGAATTAAATGTATTTACTATTTGAGGAGCAGAAGCTTCTGTTTCAACATCTAAAGTATATTTTCCATTGGCGTAACTTAATAATCCGTTAAAATGGGATAAGAAAGCGTTGACATTTGCAAATACAGATTTAGTAGTATCAATTATAAAGTTAGTTTGATGTCTTGTTACCCACATTTGATCGTGGTATTCCCAGCCTAAATATCTCCAATATTTAATAAAGTCTGCGTCATATAGAGAATATCCTAGCTCTATTGCTCCATCCATTACTATAGAAGCAGGGCCAGAACCTGATTCTTTATGTAACGTTATAGTAGTTCCTATATATGTAAGTCCTGCAAGAGTTTGATCTAATGTAGTATGGCTGGGTGCTGCTGTTTTATAACCAGCTGCTGCTACTCTATAAAAGTTTCCTTCTGTAGTATATACTATGTCTCCTATTTTGTAATTTATATAGTTAAAGTATTTTCTGAGGAATTTTCCAGATACATCAGTAAAAGTTGTTTTAGTTTTACTGTTTACTAAAGAAGACGATAGGACTTTTCCTGAAGCTATGTGTGTACCACTTGCTGTTCCATCTGAAGTAAGTCTATAGACATCTCCATTAGTTAAGGTAGCATTAGTTGTTAGTGTAAAATCTACATCTGACCTTGTATCACACAATCTTGCAGAAGTTATAAAACTTCCAAGACTTACGTCAGTAGTTATATCTAAGTCTTTTCCATATTTTTTACTGGATATGTAATCCAATAATTGCATTGCTGGATTATTAGAAGCTCTTTTATCTCCTTTAGTACTTGTAATAGTATATGTTAATCCATCATCAAAAGCGCTTTCTGTTAGTGTAAAGAAAGCAGAATTAACTGTTATAGTATCAGTAGCTGGATTAAAAGAAGTTATTATTCTTTCTTCCCCTGTTTCATTTAAAGTTATAGTCTCTCCTACTAAATCAGCAGAGTTACTTAGTGCTGCAACTGTAGAATCTGTTAAAGTAAAAGGCTCAGCTTTAAATAATTCTAAACTTGTTAAATTGGAGCCAGTACTTGCTATACCAGCATAACCTGTAAGACCTGTAAAAGTTACAGTATTTCCACTCCAAGTTCCTGTTAGAATACTTCTTTTTAATCCTTCTAAATGAGTCGCAGTATTTAGAAATACTTGATATGTTTTATTTGAATTATAATCAACATAACCAGCCTGCAAAGCTGTAGCATCTGATCCTGAGAAAGTCATTTGCAAAGTGCCAGAACTGTCTGTTACACTTGTAGGACTATACTTTTGTAAATTTAAAGCTTTATTGTTTATAATTTTTACATTATAAGTTCTCATGTGCCAATAATCTGAACTACCTGTTTTCTTTAATCTTAAGTAATTATAAGAAGGGGCTCCATCATTATAGCCTAAATCAGGTTTAGAGTCTAATCTAAATCTATAGTATTGCTCTCCATCTGTTCCTGTCCAAAAATATTTATCTAAAATTTTGAAAGAAGTAGAAGAACTTCCTAATACAGTAGCACTACTATAGCTTGAACCGTCAGTACTTCTTTCAACTGTTACTGTATCGCCCTCTAAAAAGTTTGTATGTGCATCGCCTGTGGTAGAAGGATTAGGTTCATAAGTATTGTCATAGTTATAACATTCTACCAGCTTTCCTTTTACTACATACTCTAACTCAGGTACAGTCGTTTGGTCTTCGTTTATCTTAAGAGCTGTTACTACATAAGCGGTGTCTAATAATCTATGGTTAGGAGACCAGTAAGGTAAAGTACCTTCATAATAATCTGCTTGTCTTTTGAAACCATTTGCTGCTGCTTTTGTAGTTAATAAATTAGATGCTCTCTGGTTAGGCTTACCAGAGAAGAAATGAAATTCCATCTCATAAGGATGAGTTATACTACCTATCTGTTCGTGGAACATTCCTTTTGCATTAGTATTGCTTTCAACTTCGTCCGCATCTCCTAAAACAAGTGTTTTATATTGTTGCTCTAAAGACCATAACTCTCCCTTTAGTTCTAATATTCTTTCATCTTCAGGGTCGCCTTGTGTTTCTTGTTCCATTACTCTAATCTTTCTTTCAAGTTCAGATATGGCTGCAATTACTTGTGATAGTGTATTATTATTTTGACTTGCAGAACCTCCAAGAGTGTCTCCTCTGTCTGCTCTACCATAACACTGTAATTGTGAATTATCTCTATCTGTTCCATTTGTAGCATTTCTTACATCAAAATCTGCTTTATCTGTACAAATTAAAGGAACTCCATCTATATACAAATTGTAAAGTCCTTGAACTTCCCCTTCTGCTATTGCATAAGTTACGTAGACTTCTTTTGAGTTATTACTTGCTGTATCCGCAAATATAGGTATTCCCTGTACTCTCTGTACTCCGTAAACTATAGGTAAATGTTTTCCTTGTAAATTTACACTTAAGTCTACTTCATTGTCTACTTCATATTTTTCTTCTACTGTATAATATTTTTTACCTCCGAATAAGCCTGCCAGACCGCCTCTTTTCTTAGACTTCATTACAGAACGAGTTTCTGTTGTTTGATAGATAGCTATTTGATTAAGAGTTGTTTCAGCATGCATGAATCCTAAGTCGGATGCGTATTCAGGTCTTAATGCCATGTTTGGTTGAGGCTGAGACCTGCCGTCTAACGCTCTGTGAATTTCATCAGTTGTAATTCTTCCATTGATTTGATTGAAATCTGCCCAGTGACTTGAAAGCCCCCATTTTACTCTTGCAGCTGTTTCTCCTTCACTTAAATTACAAGTAGCAATTATACCTCTAAATATAAGAATACTTGAGTTTCCTGCTAAGTCTCCTGTCTCTGGGTCAATAAATACTTTGTGTACAAATACTTCTCTATGTAGAAAAGATGGGTTTGATAAGTTTGAAACTATTTTTTCATTAGTAATTGCATTTAGTTCCTCTGATTCTAAAGAAAGAGTTACTTGAGTATTAGCATCAGTAGGGTATGTAGTAGTGTCGTCGGTGTCATTGCCTGTAGTAGCTAATGTTATAACAGAGTTGTCTGTCGTAAAACCAGTGATGATATAAGTAAGTGCAGAAACTCCAGTAGAGAAATTACCAGAACTTTTTGTGAATTTTATTTTATCGCCTTCTCTAAAGCCAAGTTCTACGAAGTCTAAAGGTTCTCCTTTATAGAGTTCTGTGGTTGCTGAAAAAGTAGCATTAGTGAAAGTACCTTGTAATACAATAGAAGTTCCTAAGTGTTCTCCTGATAAAGTAAGAGACATATTTGTAGCACGAGGAGTAGTAGTTTCAGAATAATTACCTAAATTTAGTATTCTGTTTGCTCTATAGACTTGAGAGCCGTTAGAGTTTCCATCCTGGTCTACAGAACCGTCATCGAACGATATATCACGAGGTCCATCTGTATAGTAGGCATACCTATTTGCGTTTGTTCTAAATTCAGAAGTCTCGGAATCCTCCGTAAAAGGTCTCTCAAATTTTACTAAGTGTGCATATTCAAAGGCTGAATTACTAACAAGAATTTCTTCTATAGCAGTATTTATTACTTTCTTTGTCATCTTATGGCTGAGCCTCCTCTAAATTAAGACTGAATGTATATAAGTTATTTGTTCCTAAAGAGTACTCCTGTACATCAGAAGTTTGTACTACTCTTATCAAAGGATTTGTATATGTTAAGGTTGAATTATCTGCTACGTCTTTTTCTACTGGAGGAACAACGTATACTCTTCTCTTATCAGTAGAATCTAAAGCTGAATCACTGGACAACTTATTAGCATTAGTATGAACTCTTACAATTTTGTATGCTTTCTTATGATTTGAATTTCCAGAATCTAAGAAATTTATCATATCACCTGGACGCACTCCTCCAGTGACACTGTCCATGCCATCTATTAAAAAATTGTTATCCCCTGATGTTATACTACCTAAAACTGAAATTGTTCCACTCGTTGCCGTTCTTGTTGACGCGTGTTGTGGTAGTGCAACAAAGAAAGGTTTTAAACGACCTCTTTTTTCAAGTAAAAAATTATATACAGGTTCAAATTGGTCACGAGTCATAGGATTATAAGTTATTTGTACTTTCCACTTATGAGCTACGATTGCTCTCGTTATAACTCTTCCGCTATTTGTTCTGCTGATTGCAGTTGGCTGTTCGCTTGAAAACTTAACGCTTTTAAAACCTGGGCCTGCTACTGCGCTATTAGAGGTTGATCCGTCTTCTCCAATACTGTACGTAGGGTCTGGTAATCTATTTGCAAATGCTGTAAATGTTGCCATTAGCTGTTACTCCCGTAAGCCATAGGGTCTACTTGTGTTAAAAAGTCTTCTCCGTTCTCGTTGGCTGCTTCTCTTATCATTCTAATAATATTTCCTCGTTGATTTACTAATAAGTCTTCTACACCCGTTGCATCTACTGCATTGATTGAGAAGTTAACATTAGTAGTTCCTCCGCCTAATGCGAAGTTTGGTGTAATGTCTACTGGAGCTGCTGGAGTAATAACTTCTGGTCCTCTTTCTCCAACTACAATTCCTTCTCCGCCATTTGCGTAACCTTTACGTCCCATAGCTCCACCGGCCCCACCTAAGTTAGTACCACTTGTGCTTCCGCCTCTTAAGTAGTTAAGTTCTCCACCCGTTGCATTTTGTGCTGTATCTACTGCACTGCTTCTATTCCCTATCGATAATGAAGTGTTTGGAGTAGGTACTTCTGTAGAGCCTCCTGTATACTTCATTTTTGAAATTAATCCAATTTGTACAGCTCCCATAGCTCCAATCATCCCAGCTAATATTGCTACACCTATAGGGCCTATAACGCCAGTTAAAGATAATGCACCTGCTACACCAGCTGCTGTAGATATTACTGCTTGAGCCAGCATTATCTTTTTATTAGTCTCAAACTCTTTCTTTTTTAATTTTTCTTTTTCGGCTTCTAAGACTTTTAACTTTTGTAGTGATTCTTTTGACTTTCCATCTCTTTTTTGTTCTGCGTTAATTAAATTATCTACTTCTTTTATATTACTTTGCATATAAGCACTAAATACTGAAGAAAGACCTGCAAGTGAAGCTGATATAGCTTCCGCTACTGCTGCAATTGTACCTGCAGTTTTTTCACTGTAATCTGTCTCAAGTGAATCTGCCACTTTGGTATTTATATGTTCTAAAGCTTGGCCAAGATTCGTCGTAATAGATATTAAACCTGCCGCAAAATTACCTAAAGCTGCCGGTATTGCTCCCTCCTCCCCAAATAAAGAAACAACTCTATCAGAAAAATTAACTAATTGAGTTTCCATAAGTTTCATTTGTAACATTTCTTCTGTAAATAGTGGAGCGTTGTTTTTATCTGTTAACTTCAACATCTCTTGTATCCCTTCTCCAGCTCCAAACATATTTGTTAAATTACTAAATCCTGATCCTATATCTGCAGATGAAAATGTTTTTGCTACAATAGAAGCTAAATCAACAGCAAACTTTTCGCTCTCGCCTGCATAAGTTCCTACAATAGTAGCAGATACCTGTTTTGCTGAGGTGTTTAATTTGCCTTGCGTTTCTTCAATGTCACCAACAAGCTTTTTGCCTTTTTCAAAAGAGGTACCAGTTTCTAAAAGTGTATTTCTTAAACTGGCTTTTATCAAAGGATCTTTAGTCTTTGCAAGTGCAATATTTGCTTCTCTGTTTAAACGTAGATTATCGGCATTGATTGCTATTTGTCTCTGCTTAATAACTTCAAGTTCCAAGTCTGCAAGTTTAAATTGAAATTGAGCTACTGATATTTCTGCCTGCATCCTTTGTTCAAGATTTTCGTTTCTTAGTCTCTCTTGTTCTACAATTACAGATATTTCATCGGAAGGTGTTAATACAGTTCCTCCTGATTTATTCATTCTTGAAATTTTTGCTTGATTTTGAAGCCTTGAAGAAATCATATTATGTAGTTTCTTTTCTACCTGCATAAATTGTAGAGCCGCTTTTACTTTGTCATTTTCAGTTCTTAACTCTAAAGTAGCTAATCTCATTTGTTCTTCTGATTCTCTTGTTTGAACTTGTCTCATAGAAGCAATAGCAGTATGAACCATTCCTATTTGTTCCAATGTTAGTCCCAGTTCTTTTTCTCTATCTATTAAACTTCCTACAGTAGATAATTCCCTAACTCTTTCTTCTGTTAAACCTGTAGCTGTTACTTTTCGTTGAAAATCATTTTGAAGCGCTTCATACTCTAAGTCTCTTTTTCTTTGGGTGAGCCTTACTTCCATATCTATTGCTGTAATGGAGAATTTTCTCAAAGTCTTTATTTGTCCCTGTATGCTTTTTATTTGTAGAAGCTCTGATTTTTGTTGTACTAATAACTCTTGTTGTCTTGCATAAGAAGTTTCTACTTCTTGTAGTACACGTAAATTTTCTTCTATTATTTTCTTTTGAGCTTTGCTTCCATCTTTTGATTCTTTCAAACGTACATTAATTTCTTCTAATTTATTTCGTCTATCTTGTGTAAGCATTACGGCAAGAGCATCACTATCATTTATTTCTTTTAGTAGACCTGCTTGTTCTTTTTGTGTCAAAACTGTATTTTTTATAGCTGAATTTATTTGTTTAAAGGTTGCAAGAGGTTTGTCCACTTGAGTACTTACTTTAAGAGTATCTCTAAATGCTCTTGCGGAGTCTTTTGCTCCATCTATTGCAGACGCTATATTTTTATAAGCGTCTAATTCTGTTTTTGCTAATGTTAATATATCTTTTTCAATTTCTGATGTTAAATTACTTCTAATACCAAAAGGAGAAAGAATAAAATCTAAAAAGGATTCTTTTCTTGCTTTTTGTTTAAATTCCTTTTCAAGTTTTAACATTTCGTCAGTTAACTGACCTGAAGATAATTTTATAGCTTGTAGTAGTTGTTTAGTATTTTGTTGAATTTTTTCTTCTGCTGTAGCCCCAAAAAGATCTGAAAAAGCCGCATTTATTTGTTTTACAAAGAAATTAGTCTCATCTGCATAAGTTTCAAAAGCATCAACTTGTTTTTTCAATGCAGTACTTGCACTAACTATGGATTCTTTCATAGCAAGAACAGAATCATTTACACCCTTAAAGTTATCTTCTTTAGCAAATTTTTCAAACTGTTCTCTTGCATGTTCAAGTTGTTTTGATAACATCTTAAATCCTTGAGTTGCTTCATCATTTGCAGTTTTTAATGCCGCTTGTTCTTTACTAAAAAATCCAAGCATTTTTGAAAGAGCTGTAACTATAGGAATTGCAATCATGAGTAAAGTAATATAAGGGCCTAATACCATCATAGTTTTTTGTAGTTTTACTCCTAATATTGCTGCTGTTCCGCTCATTTTGAGCATCATTTTATCCATAAAACCAAAACTTATTCCTGTTGCTTTTGCTTTGTCCCCTGCAAGTTGTATTTGCGAATTCAAAGCTTTAAAACCTGCTTTGGTGCCCTTCATTTCTGCTGTTGCTGTAGTAAAGGCTAAAGCATCTGCTTTCAGTAAAGTTTTCTGGTCTCTTTTACTAGATAAATCAGTGAAAGACCCCTCGTCTGGTGTTATTCCCCTGACAGTATTCATGCTATTTTCTATTGCCAATTGCTCTCTTAAAACTACTGCTTCAGCTTCTAATAGTCTAAGTTCTTCTTTTGTATCTGCATTTAACATTCTTTGTTTAAAGCCTTTCTTTTCTTTTAAATCTGTTAGTCTTTGTTCAACAATTAATAGTCTATTATTACCTACAACGCTTTCTTTCAACAAAGCGGCTTCTAATTTAGATGAAGAAGCTTTACCTCTTACTTGTAATTTTTGTGGAGTACCTTTAAATCTACTTTCTGCCGCTAGTCCTTTTTGTCTCTCTAAGTTATTGGCTTTTAGTTGTTGTTCTTCTTCTTGAAGCCCTTGTATCTTAAGTTTAGTTTGTGCTACATTTTCTAAAGCGGATGACCTCGCTGCTTCAGCACTTGCAGCAATTCCCAAAGTAAATTTACCAATAGCAGGGATAATCATTTTTACTAATTGCATTCCTATAATTAAAAATACTTGTCCAAATAATATTTTATTATTTGTAAATAGTTTAATTAAAGGACTTAACCCTTTATTAACAAAAGTTAATAAACCTTGAGTCATATCAGTAAAAGTTGTTCCTAATTGTGCAAAAGCATCTATCTCGATGTTTTCAAAAGCAGCAAATTTATCTTGTCCTTGTTGTATAGCTTCATTTGCAAAAGCTTGTCTCTTTTGGAACTCGGTTAGTTCTCCAACTCCAATACCTAGCTCGGAAGCATATTTTGCAGCTGCTTCATTAACACGAACAAATAAACCAATTTCATCTAATAGTTCAGGCTCTACTTTAATAACCCCTCGAAAGATTCTATCGAGAGCATCTGGTACATTACGACCGAGAGATACAGCAGCGTTTCTTGCTACTTCACCTAATTCAGATATTTGTTTACTTTCAAATCCTGCACTTAAAGCAAGAGAAGTAGACCTCATAGATGCAGCAAAATCCATACCGAAGCCTGAAGCTTCTTGTAAATCTCTAGCTATAGACCTTATACTTTTCCCTGAAACTACTTCTAGTGTTTCCATAGATTTTATTAAAGTATCAACTTGAGCTCCTCTGGATAGTATGCCAAAAGCAGCACTAAGTGCAAAAACGTTAGCAGCTAATAGTGCATATGCTCTGACTAGCCCTCCTGAGCCTCCACCGCCATCCATACCTTGTTGCATTTTAGAAAAGTTTTTAGTAACATTTGAAGACATATTGGCAGTGCCATGTAGTCCTCTTCGGGTAGAAACATTAGTTTTAGATAATTTGTCGTTTTCTTTACCTAATTTTTTAGTAGACGCAGCTGTTTTATCAAGTGACCTTTTAGTACCTGTTATGCCTTTTCCTTCGACTTCAATTGTTACTTTATTCTTGCCTTTAGCCATTATTTATTTTTTATTCTATCCATTTCACGTTTCATTCTTTCTTGTGAATCTTTGATAGCTCTACTGTCTAACCACAGTATTGTATTAAATACAAATTCTATTTGATGTTTTTCTATATGATAAAAGTTTAATAAAAAATCAAAATTTGTAAAATCTTTTCCTACATAGCCAACATCTCCGTATACTCTATCTCCTAAAGAGTAGAATATATTAAACGTTGTTGTAACTATTTCTGGAAAATCCTCCCAGTCAGGAGGACACTTATCCCAGTCGATTTCTTGACCAGTCTGCTCACACATCATGAGATACTGATCTTTAGTCATACCTATATTTTTATTGTTTAGGTATACTTCCAGTCTCTTTTTTATTTTTTCCTGATTGTTTACTACGAAAGTTTTCTAAATCAAAGACTACCTCGTTGAGCCAATTGTCAAACTCAGAAGAATTTTCTACAAGTACCAGTGCATTTTCTATGGTATATTCCATTTCTTTTGTTATGTCTTGATTTTTTATGTCGACTAAAATTATATCTTCTAAATATGAAAGTTTTAATCTTTTCC
>UEXM01001587.1_pt1 | contig 18414 bp, 13 predicted proteins | sample 1796661 | NCBI WGS metagenome assembly UEXM01 (sample SAMEA4772469, study PRJEB27181) | metagenome | reverse complement strand
GTTGATGATTGTGGTATCGATGCTATTTATATTGATGATGAAAAACCGGTGCTAAAACTGTTTAATTTTAAATATAGAAATAGTTTCAACCCTGACAAAAACCAAAAATTGAATGATAACTTCGTTTCTACTAAATTTTTAAACTTTGCTATCGATGAAAGAACAGGTGCACTTGATAAATACCCTGAAGATATTAAAGATAAAATTAGGCATGTATCAGAAATTCTAAACCGTCCGAATGATGATTGGAAAGTTGAACTTTATCAGGTAAGTAATGAAGCTAAAGAAGTAAAACAGATGAATAGAGAACTCGAATCTCTAGCTAATATGTACGCAATTGGGATTAACTCGCTTGCGCTTCCTACAATATCAAGCTTTATGACTATCAGGCCAGAAAGTATAGATGCACAGCTTTTAATAGATAAAGATGCTTTGATGAGCTACAGCGAAGACAATAAAGCATCAGCAAAGTCATTTATAGCAAGATTTAAATGTAGTGAAATACTAAGAATTACATGTGATTCTGCTGATTTACGTAATGAGCTTAATATAGAGGATTCTGAGTCTTTACTTTCAGTAAATTTGGATTTTGGTGTTTTGTTCGATAATGTTAGGGGTTTAGTAAAAAGATCTAATTACAATAAAAATATTGCCACTACATTAAAAAAAGATCCTAAAAAGTTTTTTATGTATAACAATGGGATAACTTTAATAGCTGAGAATATAATATCAAAAACTTTGCCAGGTAAGCAGAGATCTAAACTCAAGTTAGTAGGGCTGCAAGTTGTGAATGGAGGGCAAACTTTGAGGACCATCCATGACTTTAATAAAGAGTCCCCTGAAAACCTTGAGAATTACTTATATGATGCTGAAGTTTTAGTGAGAATATTTATGCCTGACAGTGAAGAAAATGAGGCTCATAAAATCGCTGAATATACAAATAGCCAGAATCCTATTAAAGCTGTTGACTTGAAGTCACTCTCGACTGAACAGATAGAGATAGAAAGGTACTTAGATGAATGCGATATTGCATATGCAAGAAAAACTGGAGACACAGGGCCTAAAGATAATAAAGAATATATCCACACAATAAATATGGAAACTTTTGCTAAGTTATTGAAGGCAAAAGGCGGCCAACCAGAAAAAATTACTAGCAGTACAAAAGCACTCTTCGAAGAGAACTATAAAAAACTTTTTATAGACAATTTTGAGCTAAGTGAGGCACCTCAATTAATAGACAACTATTTTAAGATAATAAAGCTGTATAAGCAGATGAAGTTGAATGGCAACCAGTTGAAATATGCATATATAGTGTACCTCAAAGAGCGGCGAGCGAGTACTAGCTTCGAAAAGTTGATAGATGATTTGGAAAGCTTTCTTAGTATTTATATAGCCGAAAATGATGATGTAACGGTTGTAAAGGCTCTTGGCTCAGCCCCATTTAAGAAGCAATTCATAGAGCACTTGAAGCTAGAAATTTAGATGTTAACAGCTGAGAATAATTTAGCTCAAATCTAAGCAGACAGACATCAAAATAAAATGGGCAACTGTCAGATTAAGTCTGAGCTAATACATTTCAATGTATTAGCTCAAGTTATAATGGGACTCTATATTTAGCTGTTATATAGCTAGTACTAAGCTAGTAAAGTTTCAGCTAGTATAAGTCTTTTAATTGAGTGCTTCTATTAATGATACTAACTGATTCTGATTGCGCAGCGAGCTTATCCCATCCTCAACATGTGCTGCCCACGCTGTTTGTAATTCTTTATCAGAATACTCAGGGTAGTGCTGTTGAAGCAGTAACTCAGTCACCATTTGGGTTTTACCCAACCACGTGAATTTATCAAGTTTAAGGCTACCAGAGAGTTTGTAGTCTTTTTCTTTATTGAAAGTAAAGCCTTTCTCAATAGAACGAAAAAACGCGATACGGGCTGCTACGTTAGGTGTAACGCCTGTTTTGCCTTTTAGGGTTTGCAGTTGTTCTTCAACGGCTTTGTTAAGCCACATAGTTTGTGGGAGCATGTTATATGGCCTCCTGTGCAAGCTCTGCCCAAAAGTAACCTTCTCGCAGGGTTGAACAATTAGTATGTTGGTTAAACTCAATCTCGAACGCGTGAGATATTTTATGTTCAATGGCTTGGTAAAAGTCTTCGTCTACTTCGGTATCGGTTGAAAGCAGTATTACTTGCTCGCTGGCCTCTGGGAAGTAGTGCCTAATTAGCTTATCGCGGTGTTTTGAATCTAAACGACCAAGTGGCGTATCAACGACTACAGGCAATACCTTACCCGAAAGCTTGCCGAGTGCTTCTAAAATAGCGAAGGCAAATATTTGCTTTTCACCTGCCGACATAGATTTACGGTTAATAATAACACCTTCGGCATCGACTAGGTTTACGTCAAAGCTGGTTGGATCTATTTTAGCCGAGAGTTTTAAGTCTTCTTTACGGGCGAGCTTACGATACGCTTTTACAAATAGCTCTTCTAATTGCGTAACACGCAGCTCTGTAAGGGCGTGTTTAAAGTCTTGCAATACATATTGGCTAAGCTCTACACGCTCAACGGCTTTATCAGCTGAGTGGTTGTTTTTAAGCTTGGCGTAATCTTTTTCTAGGCGTTTAGCCAGCTCTAGCTCTTTAGCTTTAAGCTCTTTAGCTTTAAGTAATTCACTTATGTACTCTTTGCTTGTCGCATCGCGCTGCTTTTCAAGCTCGCGCAGCGCTGTATATAGCTCATGTAGGTCGGCAGCATCGGGCGCTCGTTCAATATTAATTGAAAGTGAGCTTAACTTGTTTTGCGTTTGAGTAAGCGCTGTAGATAGCTCTTTTATTAACGCTTGCGACTGCGAAGCCTCTGTTACTTGTGCGTTTATAAGCGCAAATTCAGAGTCTGAAATATCTAGCTTTGGCTCAGCGAGCGCAGTTTGGTTTACAAGCTGACCAAAATAACTATTTACCGTTGCCATTATATCGCTGCTTTGGGCATCAAACTTTTGATTAAGCGCATTTTCAAGATTAGGTAGCGCTTGTACTAGCTCATTACCAAAGGCTTTGGCTTGCTTAATTTGTTGATCGCTGGTTAGCTGTTCAATTAAATTTTGCATAGCTGTTGGCGCAAGTGCCATTGGTAAGCTGCCGCTTAGCTCTTGGCGTATTTTTGCGGTTAGCTCTTTTTCAAGCTCAATAAGCTCTGAGGCTTGTGCTTGCTCTTGATCTTTGGTTTTAGCCCATGCGCCACCTTGTGCTTGTATTTCATGCTCTTTAGCGGCTATTTTGTTTTTAAGCTCTGTTAATTGTGCGCCAATGCTGTCGGCTTTATCTCTTGTGGCATTTACTTGCTGGGTAATTTGGTGTTTTTGATCTTCTGCGGCTTTAATTTTTTTAAGTGTGTCTTTATCAGCGGTTTCTGCGCCTAGGCCTTTTAAGTAAATATCAAGATCGTTGCTTAAACGATTAATAATATCGATACCTAGCAGTTTTTGTACGGCCTCTTTTAAGTAAGAGCCGGTATCGTCTTCTGCAAGCTCTGCTATTTTTTCACCATCAAAAAAGAATAGATCGCCAATACCTGGCGGTACTATTTCATGTAAAAACGCTTGTACTTGCTCTGAATTTAATGAGGTATCTTGCTCGCCATTAATAGTAAGCGTTAACTTTTCATCGGCCTCAAGCTGCCATTTACGGGTTACTTCGTAAAGGTTATGTTTGCCTTGATGAGTATGCGAAAAGCTAAGTGTGATACTGCCTTCGGCATCTTGCTGGGCTTTGGTAGCCGTTTTATTAGTTTGCTCGTTTAGGTAGCTTAGGTAATCTTTTTTAGTGATTACAGCACCCAACGCACGTTTACCTAATAACGCTAAGCGAATGGCGGTTAGAATAGAGGTTTTACCTGCACCGTTTAAGCCACCAAATAAAATAATAGGGCGCTCAAACATACCTTCTTTACGCGGATTTAAGTCTATAGTGGTTTGGCCGTTAAAAACTCGAAAGTTATTTAAGGTCAGTGTTTTAAAAATCATTCTATGCCCTCAGCTTTGAGCAATGCAGTAATTTGTTTTAGGTCGTCTTCTAGCGCTTTTACTTCGTTACTTTGGCGCATTTGGCTCTGACGAATATCTAAATTAGAGGCAATAATAACTTCGGCACTTTCCCAATCTTGCTGGATTAAGCGGCCAATACGATTAAAAATACCAGTACGGCGGGCAAGGCCACTCATTTGAGTTTCAACGTCTATTAACTTTTTAACCATTTGCGGCGATACGCCATGCTTAGGTGCAATGTCGTTAAGTAATTGGCCTTCGGTTAAGCTAAATTGGTTTGAGTCGTCTATTGTCCAGTCGAGCTTTATGCCTAGCGCATCAAATACAATACCAGGTAGGGTATCGTCCCAATCTGGCTCGTTGGGGTCGTTTAACCATTCGTGCCTTACTGCGTGTAATTCATCAACGGTAATTAGTTCTACATCACGGCCTTGGTCGTTAAATTGCTTTTGTATATTAAGCAGTAAACGCATGGCATGCTGGCGATACTTTAATTTGTAAGGGCCTGTTGTGTAGTCGTCTGTTAATACGCGCTCTTTATCTTCTTTTAGGGTTTTAAACGCTAAACGGCCATCGCGACGAATATGGTTACGGTACTTCTTTTTAAGCTTAGGCGAAGTACTGCGCGATAAAATATTGCGATATTTAAGTAGTGGTGTCATCCACTGCTCGCCGTTTTGAATAAGGCTTTCCATTGCGCGGTCGCGCGTTACTACGGTGCATGTCCAACAACCAAAACGAGAGTTACCACACGATGGCGTGGTTTCATCAATAACCATTGGGCATTCGCCTTGGCCTGATGAATCTTTGTAAAGATTCCATAACACGAGGTTTTTACCGCCCCATGGATTTTCCCACTCTAGGTCATATATATCGGACCATTTATTTTTGGTGCCGTAGGGGGTGTGTTCGGTTTTTAAATGGCAAAGACGTAGGATTTTCCAAACATCATCAACACTCCATGTATCAATCGGCGTGTAAATAAAAGCGTTGCTTAAAGTGGTATGTACAGCGAGATCTGAGCCATCGATTTTGTGTTTTTTAATTACTTGCGCACGCGATGCGCTCTCTTGTGAGCGAGAGCCTAGTACAACAATTACTTCGTCGTACTCACTTACGCGCTCTTTAATAAAGGTACTGACAGGGTCGATTTTCATCCGCTCTGTACACCAGCGAAAGTTACGCGTTGGTGCAGGGTAACCTTTACCAAGTAGATTAGCCCAAAACGTATTATTTGATTTAGGCACTACTTTATGCGAGGTAATTGGTAAGCCTTCGCGCTTTGCACCTTCTTCAATCAACTTTAGTGATTTATCGACGTGATCAACCACCATTGGTGTTTCTACCAAGGTATCGGACGCAACTACAAAAACGGGCTTGTGGCGGTCTTCTGGTTTTAAACCAAGTAATGCAAAGTAAATTAGAGTCATTACGGCAGATGAATCTTTACCGCCACTGTAACCTAATACCCATGGGCGTTTGTCAGCCATGTAAACACGTTGGGTGTCGGCTACAAAGTTATGTAGTTGGCTACCTGCAAACGATTCGTTTTCGATAAATTCGATGTAGTCTTCTAGATCGTACTGGTTTAATAATTTCATGCGTTTAAGTATTCATTCTCTTTTTGTACATCTTCTTTCGAAAGAGGGAGGCCAATTTCACGTTTAATTTGCATGCTTGTAAGGAAAATATTGCTCATAGCTTTTGAAAGTCTGCCATGTTGCATTGCTCTGTGAGCCCAAGCTGGGTTACTTTTAAGCCAGTTGATGTTGGCAATTAACTTAAGCTTTTTTTGTTTTTCTGATTCGCTCAGAGTTAGTAAGCTTTTACCAACTAGTGCAAGTGCCTGAAGACCAATACCATGTGCCGAAATATACTCTTGTCGAAATTCTGCAGCCGAAAGCTGTTTGTTTTGTACTTGTATCCATTCTGGCATATAAATATTTAGTGCTTCCCAGTACTTTGCAGCAATTTGCCTTTCGTCTTCATTAAAGCCTTCCTTAGTCCCTTTACCAAGTAAAACACGGTTTGCTTGTTTAATGCCACTAAGGGTAAACAGTTTACTACTTTTAACGGCAATTGTAGAGCGTTCAAATTCAGTAAATCCTGCAAAAGGTTTTGTATTTAAAGCTAAATAACGAGCAAGTTCAGATGCTTGATCGCGGTGATCGTACATGGTGCCGAGTGATGGGCTAGGGCGTACTGCGTATTTATTTAAATCGGCAAACATTTGTTGGCTACGTTGTAAGCCTTCGTCTACAAAAAATAATACGGCTATGTTGTCTTGGCTGAGCTCTGGGCGCTCTTTTAAGGCTTCTTCAATGGCTGCTCGACGGTGTTGCCCATCGTTTATTAAAATTTGCGCATCCATTGGTACTTTTAAGCTGCCAATATTGCTGTTTTTATCTACTTCAATAAAATCGATCTCAGCACCAATTGAGGCGGTAATAGCTGAAAATACATAATCGTGCGGTGACTCAACTAGGTATCGAGCCATTTCGGGTATGCGACCTTTATTGAGAGTACGTTGAGCTCTAAGCTCTACGGGGACTTCTTCTTCGTCATACATGAAGATTTTAGGTATGAGCCTTAAAGGGCAGGTTGCTATATAAAAGGGTTTGCCAGCCTGTTGGCCGCGAACTGCGGGGAAACTGTAGCAATAATTGCTTTCAAGGTTGCTCATAATTTAATCTCATCACGTAAGGTACGTAATATTATTACGTACCTTACGTGATAAATACAGTTTTTATTGTTTAATTTATAGCAATAAATGCGCTCGCACACATAGTTCGTTGTTATGAAAGAATTTATTTCTTAAAAAATTTATCATCTTTCAACTCAACACGCCAATAGTTAAACACCTTCTGCAATATTAACCAATCAGGCCATTCTGCTTTGGTTACGCCTTTTAGCATATCGGCTAATTTTTTATCAAACCGTTGTTGGTTTTTGTATTCGCTACTGCCTTTTTGTAAATAATTTATTTTATTATAAAACGGTTGATAGGGGTAAATATCTCCATAGTAAAAATAATCGATATCTTGCTCTAGCATTTTTACTTTTATTCGCTCAGTGAGTAATGGCAGTTTTTTATTAAAGTCATCGTATTTTAAAAATGTAACTTTGCCCGATCGCATGTGTATTTTTACTAAATCTACGTCGTCTATATCGCCATACAATTGTACGGCACAGCCTATATAAACACGCAATATTGCTGGAAGTTGATTTAAGTAATGAGTGGGTAATATATACGAGTGGTTGTCGTGTAACTCACCGAGCTGAATTTGCTCGTAAGCTTGGTAACAGGCATTACCAATATTAGCGGGCTCTGCTATTGAGAATAGCAGTTGTTTTGCTTGCTCTAATGCTTGGTTGTAATCACTAAAATGTACTTTTAAATCTCGCGTTAGCCTTGCAGGCATGTGGCTTTTAGCTTGGCGTTTACCAAATAGGCTAAGTGCAAAATAAACCAGTAAATCGTGTTTTCGTTTTTGTTGCGCTTGCTCAAACTCACTTTGTTCATAGTAATTTTGCACCAGGGTAAATGCTTTGTTATGGCTGGCGAAATATTTGCGCAGTGTTGTACTTTGCTCAAACTCGTCGTTTGCTGGTAAGCGGCCAAAGTGCAGGCAATGTTGCCAAAAATCATCAAGCAGTGTTTGGTGTTTTTCAAACAAGGTTTTTTGCTGGGCTTTGGGCAAAGCTTTTGGCTGTGGCCTTTGCGTTATGTGTTGCCAATTATAATTTTGAAATTGTAGCTCTAAGTGATGGGCTTCTTCTAATTGTGGGCATTTAAAAATAGCAATTATGCCTTGCCCAAACGCCATTGTTTTAACGTTTAGGGTTTGCTCTATGTAAGCTCTTATTTGGGCTTGGCTATAGTATTTTTGAAACGTATTCCATTTAGTTATTACGCCATCTTTGTATTGTTTAAAGTGTTCTTGCTTGGCTTCATTGGCGAGCATTACTGATACTAAAAGCAATTTTTTAGTATGCCGGTAAGCCGCTCTTAGTGTGTTTATTCGTTCTTGTTGATCTTCAATAACATTGAGTACAAAGCCCAAATTAACAATATCACTCGTTTGTTTGTTCCCGTTTGGCCTATGCACTGGATCCCACGCATTTATATTAAGCCCGTGGGCTTCAAGTTCAGTTGCGTCATCAGCTAACCCACAACCGTAATCAAGTATTGAATATTCACCATTCAAGTAGCCATACTTTGCCAATTTTTGAAAAGGAGCTGAAAGTCTATCGCGATTTATTGCGGTTAAATGGCGCTGTATTTTTTGTGGCTCATGTTCAATTACTGGTTTTGGTAATTCTGTTAGTTTGTTTAACCTGCCTTGAGCATCTAGTTCGTAGCCTTTGCGCTTAATTAAGTTTTGCCATTGCTGTTTAAAACCAATACTTTTGGTGTTTTGATACAGACCTATTTGCTCGCCTTCCCTGGTAATAGCTTTAAATAATGTGTAATGAGGGTAATTAGGGAGTACAAAGGTTTCTTTACGGTGCAATATGGGGGGATTATTTGAGCTACTGTAATTAGTTGTTTTTAAGGTTAGCTCTTGGGCATCTATAGTATGGCTGGTATGGAGTGCTGGGTAAGCGTATTCATCAAAATTAGGGTAGTTAAGTAGTGTAAATTTTAAATCGCGTTTATAAAGCTTAACTAGGTTCCAAGATTGTTGAACATCAAGTTTGTTTATTGTGCTTGTTATAAAGCTTAATAATTCTGCTGGTAGGGCTTCTTCTAATGAACTCTTATGTAAATAAATGGCTGTAGGTAATGATTTACCATGTTCGAGCTTTTTTACTAAATCACGGTATTCTAGAAAATTAAGTGGTGATGGTGGGTTAGCATTCATTAAAATTACTCAAACAGTTAAGATAACTTAATATACATAACGCTTTTAATAACAACAAATTTGCAGGCGAGTGCTGAGTTAAATCCCCCGTGATCACACCCGAAATTGAATTAATGATGAGTAATATCAGCGCATGGCGGAATTCTGTTCCCGACAAATTCCAAGTACCTAAATCTCTTTAGGCAATGCGCGTTAAGCGATGCCTACACACGGACGTGTTTCATTGCGTTTACGTTCATATCATTAATTTGAATTAAGGAAGTAGTGTGATCCTAGGGGCGCCGAGAGATTCCAAAGAGAAGTCGGCGGTTACTTCTCTTTGGTTGCCGTCGCCAACGCGACATGTATTAATAAAGTAGACGAGTATCGAGTTGCGGAGATCGGGTTTTGATATTAAAAGCTACGCTTTTCGCGTCAGCAAGCTTAACGCCTACATTAAAATTTAAAGACCACTGCCAAGACAACTCCCCCGTGATCACACCCGAAATTGAATTAATGATGAGTAATAACAGCGCATGGATGCGCGTTAAGCGATGCCTACACACGGACGTGTTTCATCGCGTTTACGTTCATATCATTAATTTGAATTAAGGAAGTAGTGTGATCCTAGGGGCGCCGAGAGATTCCAAAGAGAAGTCGGCGGTTACTTCTCTTTGGTTGTCGTCGCCAACGCGACATGTATAAATAAAGTAGACGAGTATCGAGTTGCGGAGATCGGGTTTTGATATTAAAAGCTACGCTTTTCGCGTCAGCAAGCTTAACGCCTACATTAAAATTTAAAGACCACTGCTAAGACAACTCCCCCGTCATTTTGCCCGAAAAGACTCAATTGATGAGTAATCGATTGCATGGATGCAATCAAAGTCGTGACTTCGCCATGGATGGCGAATACACGGCGTTTACGTTTATATCAATTTAAGCTTTGAGGAAATAGCAAAATGCTCGGGGCGCCGAGAGATTCCAAAGAGAAGTCGGCGGTTACTTCTCTTTGGTTGTCGTCGCCAATGCGACATGTATAAATAAAGGCATCGAGCGTCGAGCGTCGAGTATCGGGCATCGAGCTAAGGGCATCGAGAACCGAGCATCGAGTTGCGGGTATAGGGCTTCGAGAAATTCAAAGCTGCGCTTTGCACGCCAGCAAGCTTAACGCCTACAAAATTACTTTTACTGTTGCGCTAAAGCATGGCTTACCAATTCAGCTAAACTATCTGTTTCTATTTTATACCCAATCCCTTATATTAAACCTAGGCGCTTAAAGGAAAAACAGCACTCAACTTAAGGATAAATAATGATTAAATGGATTTTATTGCTACTACTAGCCCTATTTACAACGTTACCTCAAGCATACGAATCTTACTCACAAAGTCGCTGCGATAGTATTACTAAAGAGCGAGAGTCTATTCGTTCAAAGTTGCGGCAAGGGTATCGTGTTAGGGAAGGTGAAAAGCTAAAAGCACGGTTCAAGTCTTTATTTGAAGAACTTGCAAAGCATTGTGACAACCCCAACCAAACTAAACGAACTCATCAACGTTCTTCGGTTTATAGCCCAAGCGATAATGCACTATTGCACACGCGGGTGCCTAACATGAAATTGCATAGCGACAGCTATCGCGATGCTGAAAAGCTTGCCGCGTGGTCTAAATTTTATACATTACCAAAGCGCTGCCGTTCAAAAGGAATGCAATCATCTGATTTCGTGTGGTGCAGTGAATACCGTGGTGAACAAAAGCGCTTATTTGAAGCCCAGTGGAATAAGCGACGATAAAGATGTTGAGCACAAAATGGCGCGTTCTATTTGTATTTATTGTGCTGTTAATTGCAGTTGCTTTATAGCCTCTATACTCGATAGCCATCTACCTTGTTGACTTTGATTAGCCATTTAAGTTACCCAAATAATTAAGATAACTCAATATACCTAATAGCAATAGCAACAACAAATTTGGAGGCGAGTGCTGAGTTAAATCCCTCGTGATAACACCCGAAATTGAATTAATGATGAGTAATAGCAGCGCATGGCGGAATTCTGTTCCCGACAAATTCCAAGTACCTAAATCCCTTTAGGCAATGCGCGTTAAGCGATGCTTACACAAGGACGTATTTCATCGCGGTTACGTTCATATCATTAATTTAAATTGAGGAAACAGTGTGATCCTCGGGGCGCCGAGGTGACGAATGACCAAAGCGCAGCTTTGCAGCATGAGGAAGTGAAGGCATGGATGCCGACAGTAACCCAGCTTCACGGATGAATTATTTACAGCAGAGTTGATTTAAAGACAAATCACACTTTGGTTGCCGTCGCCAACGCGACATGTATTAATAAAGTAGACGAGTATCGAGTTGCGGAGATCGGGTTTTGCCATTAAAAGCTACGCTTTTCACGTCAGCAAGCTTAACGCCTACGGTGGGAATAGGTAAAAGGTTTTAGGTTAAAGGCGCTAGTCTGAATTTATAGCCCGTCGCTCGCTGCTCGAAACCCGCTGTCTTCTCTTTGTACAAATATGGTTTTAAGTGATTTATTCACCACAGAGATTAAGAGGCACTGCGTTTTAGAGGTAGACACAAAGGGTCTAATGTAGGTCGTGCTTTAGCGCGTCAATTTTCAATATTAGACATTGTCGCCATAAATGACGACCTACAAGGAAGTGCTGGGGGGTTGCCCGCCGCTCGCCGCTCGTATCCCGCCACCCTCGGTGGTAAATTCGTTTTAAAGCAATTATAGCTAATGCTGGTTCCTATGGTGAAATTAACTACTATGATAATTTAACGCGATCATTTCAATGTCGTATGTTTGCATTGTTTAGATGTCGTATGTTTGCTATATTTTATCTAAGCAACGAGAGTAATTAATATGACAATAGCAAGTAAAGTAACCACAAGAATAAATCGCTCGAAGCGTTATGTTTTTGAGCGCGCTGATTTTGCTGATATTGCAGGTTACGACCAAGTTGGCCGTGTTTTAAAAAAGCTGGTAGATAGTGGCCAGTTGTTACGTATTGGTTATGGGCTTTATACTAAAGCGCGAGAAAATCGCATTACTGGTAAGTTAATGCCAGCATCACCTGCGGGTGCAGATGGTGTCATTTTAGAGGCTATTGAGAAACTGGGCGTTGAGTATCAATTCGATGAATTTACACAACGCAGTCTTAATGGTGAAAGCTTACAAGTTCCCGCTTCATTTAAAATAATGACCAATAGCCGCTTTAAGCGTAAAATTGTTGTAAATAATAGCGCTATTAATGCGAGTTGATAGTGATTTATTTTTAGATGTAGCGGATGCTCTTGGTATGGGTAACCCTGCTATTGTTGAAAAAGATTACTATGTAGTTGCATTACTTAAGCTACTTTGTGAGCTATCTTTTGATACGCATTTTTTAGTTTTTTCAGGTGGTACGGCATTAACAAAGTCAGGCATTAAAACTCATCGAATGTCTGAAGATGTTGATATAAAAATCATTCCCAAAGATTTAACTGCTAACACGACTAAAACTAAAAGAAGAAAGGCTAGAAAAGCGCTCCACTTACAGTTAATTGCTGCAATTAATTCACATGATTATTTTTCTGTAGAAAATACTCCAACTGTTTTTGATGAATATCGATATCAACAAATTGATATTCGCTATCCTCAAGCCCATTCAAAAGCCCCATGCTTACGACCGTTTATTAAATTAGAGCTTATTGAAACGTTACTTTTTGATAATGTACAAAGCCGCAATATATCTTCTTTAGTGAACGAGGTAACTCAACAGGCACCAGAAGTGCCGCTGATGGACTTTTCTAGTATTGAGAGTACACAAGCTGAAAAGTTAGTGTCTATGCTTAGGCGCACAGCGAGCTTTGCACGTGATAATAGAAGAGACGATGATCCTGCGCTAATTCGCCATGTTTATGATACGTATTATATTCAACACGCTGGGTTGGCGGATGCATCAGGTGTGGTGCCTTTAGTCAAAAAAGTCATAGCAGAAGATATTACCCGTTACGGTAACCAGCATTTAGAATTTATGGCAGAACCGATTATTGAACTTAAGTTTGCCTTAGATGTATTGCAAGCGAACTCACTCTATGAAACGCGTTTTAATGAATATGTTGTTCCAATGGTTTATGGTAGTCATAAATTGGTGTGGCAAGAAGCATTTGATGTATTCAAATCATTTTGTAAGATTGTTTTGAATGATATTGAGCTTTAACCATCAAATTTAAAAAGCGCTGTATTTTCACAATCACCACACACTAATGAATAAGACTCTTTGCGTTTACTCACTTTGGTATTAGCACTGGTACATTGCGGGCAAGACGTTTTCATTGGTGTATTGGTATCGCACTCACCACATGTAACAAAATAGCCGTAGCGCCCTGAGCGAGCTTTAAGTGTCGTTTTATTGTTGCACTGCTTACACTGTAAATTTATTTCATTGGCAATATTTGGTTGCTCTTGAGTTATTGGTGCAATAGCTGCTGATTCATCTTGATAAATCGGGCTTGGCTCGTTGAGGTTTGATGTTATTGCGTCAGGTTTTAACTGTGTAGAAGGGGCAATATTTTGCTCTAAAAGAAACTCACAGATCCTAACTAGGCTTTCTTCACTAAACCAAGGACGAACATTAGTTGAGAAAAAGTGTAGGGCATTTGGTGTTGAAGCAGGTAACTTCATTATGTCTAAAAGCTTATCAGCTATAAACTCAGACTTAACGAGACGCTCTTCAAGCGTTTTTGGCGTGTTATCTCGATTAATTATGGTATTACTCGATATTGCACAGATGCTATGCCATTCACGGCCACCAAAGTTTTGTTGTATTTTACCAAACATCTTTAGCAGAAGTTGAGGAGCATTGTCTCTTACTAAACTTTTTAGTAATGTCAATTGTAGCTCGACTTGTTTGATAGGTGATGGCATGCCTTGCCATTTCCCACGGTAACTGCGACTCCACTCTTGATGTTGGTTTATTGCAACTTCACCGGTAATACTTTTTGATTCAATAAGAATAAACCCGTAGGTGTAAACAACCAGATGGTCTATCTGTGCGGTTTCGCCGTTGTGTTTAAACTTTACATCATTAAACACAAATACTTGAGAGTGGTCTTTAAATGCGCGGCGTAAGTAAAATGCTACGTCTAGCTCTTGTTTTTGACCCGCTTTGATCTTAGCGGAAGTGGAAGTTGATAGAGCTTTATCTTTTAAAATCATGCGACATCCTTTCTGTCATATATGTTTAAAGCATATCACTGAAGTACCTAATAAAAATACTGTTGAAGGATTTTTACTCGCCCTATTTCATTTAAAAGCTACGCTTTTCGCGTCAGCAAGCTTAACGCCTACGGTGGGAATAGGTAAAAGGTTTAAGGTTAAAGGCGCTAGGCTGAATTTATAGCCCGTCGCTCGCTGCTTGTCACCCGAAGCTCGCTGTCTTCTCATTTACTCTCATTACCTCTCTTTGTGCAAATATGGTTTTAAGTGATTTATTCACAAAGAGATTAAGAGACGCTGCGCTGAAACGAAAGGTCAAACGCTCTAAGTTAATGGTAAAGGGCGCTAGGGTTTGCACAAGTCCACAAACTCACACAATGAGGCAATTAAGTGTCTTAATTGCCTCATTGTATGAGGCGATTATATGGCGTAGACTGTAACTAATTTATTTTAGGGCAAACGCTTATGTGGATATGGCAACAACAAGATTGGCCGAACTTTACGTGGGATGAAAAACAGCTTGCGCCATTGTTGAGAGAGCTTTGTTTTAACCAAGGTGTGCTGGTTGGTCGCATGGATGGGCAAAGTACGCAGCAAAAACAGCAAGCACTTGATACTTTATTGGCTAATATTATTCATTCAAGCGCAATTGAAGGTGAAAAACTCAATGCGTTTTCGGTACGTTCGTCACTAGCTAAAAAACTCCACATTGATGAGCAGCCTTATCTAACCACAGTGCAAAGCGATAATCTTGCAGAGATCATGTTGGATGCAATTAATAACACCGATACACCGCTTGAGTTAGAACGTGTGTTGAATTGGCATCGTTTATTGTTTACAGGTGAACAAGGATTATTTACTCAAATAGCGGGCGGTCAATTACGTGGCAACGAGCCAATGCAAGTTGTATCAGGGCGATTAGATAGACCCGTATTACATTTTACTGCTCCACCAAGAGATGTTATCGAAAACGAACTCGCTGTTTTTTTTAATTGGTTTAATGCAGGTTATAATGATCGACATGCAGACCCTTTTATTCGTGCTGCTATCGCTCATTTGTGGTTTGTTACCCTACACCCGCTTGAAGATGGTAACGGGCGTATTACGCGTCTTATTACAGATTTAGCGCTTGCTCAAGAGCATAAAGAGTCGATACGGTTCTATGCGATGTCGGTGGCAATTTTAGAAGATAGAAAAGGCTATTACGAGGTCTTAGAGGCAACACAGCGTGGTGATTTGTGCATTACACAGTGGATTACCTGGTTTTTAAATACGCTCAATAAAGCAATTGAATCTACCCTGAAGAATATTGAGCAAACTGTCTCTAAAACTAATTATTGGTTTAAAAAAGATCAAACTAGACTAAATGAGCAACAAGTAAAAGTGCTTAATAAATTACTTGATGGCCAATTTGAGCAGGGTATCAGTGCAAGTCAGTATCAAAAAGTGGCTAAGGTAAGTCGCGCGACGGCGACGCGTCATTTATCAGATTTACAAACACTGGATTATATAAAGAAAACCTCAGCGGGCGGTCGCAGTACTCGTTATAAAATAGCCAAATGACTTTAAAAAGCTTAAAGCTTTTTTTGTAATTCAAAGCCCTACTATTTCAACACGATGACACACAGTGAGGCAATTAAGTATGATATTCGCCTCATTTTTTGAGGCGAATAATGGCGTGAAAGTAACCTAATTTAAAAGCGGTGCTTTTCGCGTCAGCAAGCTTAACGATTATGGTGGGAATAGGTAAAAGGTTCTAGGCGCTAGGGGCTAGTCTGAATTTATAGCCCGTCGCTCGCGGCTCGTTACCCGAAGCTCGAAACTCATTTCGTATCTATTTAAATAATATTGCAATCATATTAAATACCGTTAAACTAATCATTAGTATATTAATGACCGATTAGGTAGTCATTTATGAGATCTGAACAAGCATTAAAACTGGCGCGTCGATTGGGTGATTTAATTCGCCAGCATCGTACTTTACTTTATACCCAGAGCACGTTCGCTAAAATGATTGGTGTATCTCGCTCCACGGTACAAAAGCTTGAGCAAGGGGAGGTAGTAAAAAGCGATATATTGTTTGAAGCCCTTGTTGTTCTTCAATTGCAAGGCTCATTGTTGGATGAAATTAACGAGCTTGCCGCAGATGTGGGCGGTTATAATGCAAGACAGCGTAAAAGCAATAAAACTCAGGTGATTAACGATGACTTCTGAAGCTTATGTATTTATTGACGGTTTAGAAGACAGCCCGGTAATTTGTGGTTTTTTTAAGTTAAATACACAAACAGGCCGAGGTGAGTTTAATTATGGTAAAAGTTACCTTGCGCGCTCTGATGCGTTTGCGCTCGATCCGCTGCATTTACCATTACAGCCTGGCATCGTTAGTTATTCTGCCAATAAAGGTGTGTTTGGGGTGTTAAGTGATGCGGGAGCTGATTCGTGGGGGCGTAAGCTTATACTGTCGCTGCATAATACCAAACCAAAAAATGAGCTAGAATTTTTACTCGCAGGGTCTGGGTATGGTGTTGGCGCCTTGGTATTTAGTTTGTCGCGCAGCGCATCAAAACATAAAGCGAATAAAAATACATTAGCCGATTTAACCTTGTTAGATCAAGCAAAGGACGATTTGCTCGCCAATAAAACGATTTCACAAGAAGCAAAAAAAGCCTTTGAATTTGGCCAAAGTATGGGGGGAGCAAGACCTAAAACCTCTGTGAAAATTGACCAAAAACTTTATTTGGCAAAGTTTAATCGCCAAGACGATTTGTTTAACTTAGCTAGGGCTGAGCATGGCGCTATGTGTATGGCTAATGAATTGGGGATTCGCACTGCAAATACCCGTATTCATGAAACAGAAAATGGCGATGTTCTGTTAGTTGAGCGTTTTGATGTAAGCGATGACTTACCAACTCATCACTTTTTAAGCGCCAATAGCTTATTACAAAAACCAAAAGTCGCGATAAGCGACTTAGCAACATACTATAGCTACGGTGAACTGGCTGAATTTATTCGCCACCACACAGGTGAGTTCGCTGCTGATGCTACAGAGCTCTACAAGCGAATGGTATTTAACGTATTTATTGGTAATACCGATGATCACAGCCGAAATCATGCATTTTTGTATCACTTTGCAGGGCAAACGTGGCGTATGAGCCCCGCTTATGATATTACCCCTATTAATAACTCAAAGCAGCATGGCATAGGGCTTGGTGATGATGGCCGATATGCTAGTATCGATAATTTACTGTCGCAAGCCAAACGCTTCGGCCTCAACAAGGCTCAAGCAACAAAAATAATTGCCGAGGTTGAGAGCTATACTCGCCAGTGGCCAACGCACTTTAAACGTTTTGCTAATATCAGTGATATTGACATAAAACGCTTAGAAAGCGTGATACCCTCTATAAGTTAAAGGCTAATAAAGCAGTCATTAGTGGTTTAATGACTGATTAAGTGCTCATTTATTAATTGGCGCTTATATGAACCTCAAAGTGGGAATGAGAAGGCAGCGGGCTTCGAGCGACGAGGCGCGGGTAAAATGCAAAAGCCTATAAATACGCGATATAAAATCGCTGCTACAGAATAATATTTGGCTTTTTTATTTCCTCTAAAAGCGCAGCGCCTCTTAATCTCTGCGGTGTATAAATTACTTAAAAATTATTTGAACACAGAGAAGACAACGGGCTTCGAGCGACGAGGTGCGAGCTTTACAAACTGCCTGATATCAGCCCTGAACCTAGAGCCCACTCTTTTAGCGCAGCGTCTCTTTGCCCTCTTTGTGAATAATTTACTAAACCCTATTTGAACACAGAGAAGAAAATGAGGAGTAAATGAGAAAGTGGAACATCAAACTGGTAGTTTGTTTACTTCATAATTTTTAACCCCACGCGATATAAAATCGCTGCTACAGAATAATATTTGGCTTTTTTATTTCCTCTAAAAAGCGCAGCGTCTCTTTGCCCTCTTTGTGAATAATTTACTAAACCCTATTTGAACACAGAGAAGAAAATGAGGAGTAAATGAGAAAGTGGAACATCAAACTGGTAGCGGGTTTACCCCGCGTTTGTTTACTTCATAATATTTAACCCCACGCGATATAAAATCGCTGCTACAGAATAATATTTGGCTTTTTTATTTCCTCTAAAAGCGCAGCGCCTCTTAATCTCTGCGGTGTATAAATCACTTAAAAATTATTTGAACACAGAGAAGACAACGGGCTTCGTTCTTTTGCTAAAACCTAAAACCTAAAACCTAAAACCTAAAACCTAAAACCTAAAACCTAAAACCTAAAACCTAAAACCTAAAACCTAAAACCTAAAACCTAAAACCTA
>UEXM01001583.1_pt1 | contig 18447 bp, 20 predicted proteins | sample 1796661 | NCBI WGS metagenome assembly UEXM01 (sample SAMEA4772469, study PRJEB27181) | metagenome | reverse complement strand
CCCTCCTGGTTGCCGCCACGCTCGTTGAGAAACGCTTCGAGCTGGTCGTGCGCGGCGTGTTCACCGGTTGCCACAAGCGCCGGCGGTGCGTTTTCGAAGCCGGCCGGGATGCGGTCGTATTGTTCCGGCTTGAGTGCGTCACCCCGGGGCGAGGGGGCTGCGAACAGGGTGGGTTGGGTTTCATCGATCCAGCTGCGCCAGCGGCGGGAGAAGGGCGTGAACACCGAATAGGGTTCCTGCTGCTGGGTCAGGATGGTGCCAACCGGCGCCACGGTCTGGTCGCGGTATTTGTTGACCTGAATCGGACTGGCCGCCAGTTGTTCCCGTACGTTTTTGTCACGCCGGCGTTCGTTGATGCCGTACTCTTCGTTGAAATGCACGGCTTCGACGTTGTGCTCGCGGCAATACTCGGCCAGGGCGTCAATGCTGTCGCTGAAGCGCCGGGCTTCCAGAAAGCTCAGGGGGATGCCGAGCCTGGCCAGTTCCCGGGCCAGGCTGTTGGCGTGGGCCAGGGTGAAGTGGACCCGTGCCGGCGACCAGTCGTGTTCCTGCCACTGTTCCGGCGTCACGATAAAGCACGCCAGCACGGGCCCCCCGGCCTTGCAGGCAGCGGTGAGGGCGGCGTTGTCGGCGAGGCGGAGGTCGTTGCGGAACCAGACGAGTTGGGTCATTGAGCTTCCTTGGCAGAGAACCGGGCGGGCACCGTAAGGGTAATTACCACGCCTCGGGCGGTAAATTCATTAACCGGGATATTCGCTGGAAAGCATTGATTGGATTATAGTTAAAACTGTTTTACCGTCAGAACGTTCAGGACGCAAATGGTCGACAAGAATGAGGAGCCCGCGCTGCCGCGGGATGGAGTCTGGGGGCAGGCCTATACCCTGGAGTCCGGGCAGACACAGTTTCACGAACTCAGTCATACGCGTCTCTGGGTGACCCGGCTGGATCTGGAATGGCAAATTCGTGCCGCAACCACGGCACCGGCGGTCGATCCCATGCGCTGGACCGAGCAGACCAGCCATGTCTTGCCTGGCAGTGACGTGCCCCTGCAGCGATTCGTCCGGCCCGATGACAGCAATGAGGTGGTGTTTCTGCCCGCGTTGGCAGGCTTGCCGACGGTGATTCGCCCTTACCAACCTTTGACCATTCCCGCGGGCGGGACATGCGTTATTTACGTGGGCACGGTGGTGTGGTTGCGCATTTGCGTCGGCGCTCATCGCACGCAATTGACGGAGCTGGCGCTGGCGGAGCCTTCCCAGACCTGGGTGGGCAAAAATACCATGGAGGGCGAGTTGTGCTACTCCGCCCCCAGTTACGCGCGTCTGGTACTGGAGGCGGTGCCGAAGAGACCCTGGCGGGCAGTGACGCCCGTCACCATCATGAACCGCCGCACCGAACCGTTGTTGCTGGAGCGATTCAGCCTGCCAACGCCGCTGTTGTCGCTTCACATGAATGATAAAGGTCAGCTCTGGACACCGGGCGTAACGGTGGTCTGCGAGACCGACATGAATTCGGCCAGCCTGAACGTGGACCAGACTCTGTTCAAGGCGGCCGGTGACTGCCGGCTGATTACACCGGCGCGTGAAACAAGCAGTCGCGGTAGGCTGGTGCGGGCATTCGATCGGATGTTCGGTTAACGGAAGCGGCGGACAACGGAGCCCGTAGTTTGATTGAGAACATCGAAAACAGCCTGATTCAGGCAGCCAGTGCCTTGCCCTGGATGCAGTGGTTGAGCGCCGCATTCCTGTTGGTTCTGGGCATTATTCTCGGGTCGTTCGCCGCCCGCAGCCTGTCACGGGTCATGCAGCCGCGGGCATCGCGGCACCATACGGTGATGTTCCGGCGCCTGGTGTTCTATGTGGTGGTGGCGGTCTTCGCCATGGCCGCTTTGCGGGAGGCCGGTTTTTCACTGGACGTGGTGCTTGGCGCGGCCGGTATCCTGACAGTGGCCATCGGCTTTGCATCCCAGACCTCAGCCTCGAACATGATCAGCGGGCTGTTCCTGCTGGTGGAGCGGCCGTTCGAGATCGGCGACTTTATCGAGGTTGAGACCACGTTAGGGGAAGTCATTGGCATTGATATGCTCAGTGTGAAATTGCGCACCACCGACAACCTTTATGTACGGATTCCCAACGAAACCCTGATCAAGACGCCGGTGGTGAACCGCTCTCGCTTCCCGATTCGTCGTCTCGACCTGACCGTGGGGATTGCCTACGCTGAAGATGTGGAAAAAGTCGAGAAACTGCTTCTGGAACTGGCTGAGCGCAATCCGGCCTGTCTGGAGGAGCCGCGGCCTTTTGTGCTGGTGACGTCGTTCGGACCCTCTTCGGTGGATTTGCAGTTCTCGTTCTGGGTCCCGAGAGAGCGTATTCTCGAAGGGCGCAGCAATATGATGGTGGACATCAAAAAAATGCTGGATCAGAAAGGTATCGAGATTCCTTTCCCCCATACCAGTATTTATGCCGGAAGCCATTCCGCACCATTCAGGGTCGAACTGCTTCGGCCGCAAAGCTCTACCGAAAAGGAACTGCCGGATGCCAACGAAAACGGATAAGCCTGCAAAGCCGTCCACCTACCCGAAGCTGGAGGGCAAGATCAACCTTGGCTGGCGGGAATGGGTGGCATTGCCGGATCTGGACATTGGCAGGGTCAAGGCCAAGGTGGACACCGGTGCACGTACCTCATGCCTGCACACCTTTCGCACTGAGCCCTACACCCTGGACGGTGAGCGCCGCGTGCGGTTCTGGGTGCACCCGGTGCAGAACGATCTCCATCACGTGGTGGAGTGTGATGCGGCGGTGCTGGATGAGCGCGATGTGTCGGATTCCGGCGGTCATCGTGAGTTGCGGCTGGTGATTGAAACCCGGCTGGTGATCGGTGAAGCCGTGTGGCCCATTGAAATGACGTTGACCAACCGGGATTCCATGCGATTCCGGATGTTGCTGGGGCGCACTGCCATGGCAGGGCGCTCCCTGGTGTATCCCGAAGCTTCCTATCTCGCCGGCGAGCCGGCCCTAAGGACTACCAAATGAAAATTGCGATCCTGTCGCGCAACCGTCACCTCTATTCCACCCGCCGCCTGGTCGAGGAGGGGGTCAACCGTGGCCACGAAGTGCGCGTGATTGATTGCCTGCACTGCTCCATGAACATCACCTCGTCCAACCCGCTGATTCATTACCATGAAGAGGTGCTGGAGAATTTTGATGTGGTGGTGCCGCGGATCGGTGCCTCGGTCACGTTCTACGGCACGGCGGTGTTACGACAGTTCGAGATGATGGGTGTGTTTCCCGTCAACGAATCCGTGGCGATTACCCGTTCCCGCGACAAGCTGCGTTCCCTCCAGCTGCTGGCCCGCAAAGGCGTGGGCATGCCGGTGACCGGGTTTGCCAACAAGCCGGACAACGTGCCGGAGTTGCTGAAAATGGTCGGTGGCGCGCCGGTGGTGATCAAGCTGCTGCAAGGCACCCAGGGTATCGGAGTGGTGCTGGCAGAGACCCGTAAGGCCGCCGAAAGCGTGATCGAAGCGTTCATGGGGCTGAAAGCGGACATTCTGGTGCAGGAGTTTATCAAGGAGGCCGGTGGTGCGGACATCCGTTGTTTCGTCATCGGCGACAAGGTGATCGCGGCTATGAAGCGCCAGGGTGGAGAGGGCGAGTTCCGGTCCAACCTGCATCGGGGCGGCACAGCCTCGCTGGTCCGCATTACCCCGGAGGAGCGTCGCACCGCCATTACAGCGGCAAAAGCGATGGGACTGAACGTCGCGGGGGTGGACCTGCTGCGCTCCAGTCGCGGCCCGCTGGTGATGGAGGTGAACTCTTCGCCGGGCCTGGAAGGTATCGAGAACGCCACCGGCAAGAACGTGGCCGGCATGATTGTGAGCTGGATCGAGAAGAACCAGCAGCCCTGGAAGACCCGCACCAAAGGGAGAGGTTAACGTGGCGCGTGCCCCCTTTGTGATTGCCGGTACCGAGATCAAGGCCGGCACACGCCAGACGGTGGAAGTACCGGTGGCCAAGCTGTATACCCACACTCCGTTGCACATTCCTGTTGAGGTGGTGCACGGTCGCCGGGATGGCCCGGTGCTGATGGTGTGTGGGGCAATTCACGGTGATGAAATCAACGGCGTGGAGATTGTCCGGCGGGTGTTGACCAATTCGACGCTGCGGCACCTGCGGGGTACCCTGGTGGCGGTGCCCATCGTCAATATTTTCGGCTTTGTGCAACGCACTCGCTACCTGCCGGACCGGCGTGATCTTAACCGCTGTTTCCCCGGCAGCGAGAGCGGCTCTTTGGGTGGGCGCATCGCCTACCTTTTGCGCACCCAGATCATGGAGAACGTCACTCACATTATCGACCTGCACACCGGCGCGATTCACCGTTTCAACCTGCCGCAGATCCGTGCCGAGCTGAAGAACCCGGAAACCATTCGCATGGCCGAGGCCTTTGGCGCGCCGATCATCCTCAACGCCGGTTTGCGGGAGGGCAGCCTGCGGGCCTACGCCGATTCCCAGGACATCCCGGTGGTGACGTTCGAGGGCGGCGAAGCGCTGCGGTTTGACGACGTGGTGATCTCCAGTGGTGTGAAAGGGGTGATCCGGGTGATGCGGGAGTTGGAGATGATTCCCGCCAAGAAGGGGCCGAAAGCACCCAGAAAACGCTCGGAAACCGCCGCCAATTCGCAATGGGTGCGCACCGACATTGACGGCATCATGCGTCCGGTGGCGAGCCTGGGTCAGAAGGTTCGCAAGGGGCAGAAGCTGGCCATGGTGGCGGACCCGTTTGGCGAGTCGGAAACGGCGGTGCTGTCACCCTGTTCCGGCATCGTGATCTGTGTGAACAACCTGCCACTGGTGAATGAGGGCGAGGCCATCTACCACGTTGCCCGTTTTGATGAGCTCAGTGAGGCAGAGAAGGCCATGGACTATTTCCGCAGCAGCTACGAGGGTGATGTGGGGGACGATGTGGTCCCGGTGCATCCCTGGGACGATCGTCAGAAGTAACCGCGAGGCACAGCATGATCTGGGATCAGACCTTTATTGAACTGGCGCCCTTGCCACGGGGCTTTCACCTGGTGACCAACGAGGTGCTGGCCCGGGCCCCTGATCTGCGCAACTGCGAGGTGGGGCTGCTGCACCTGTTTATCCAGCACACCTCCGCCTCCCTGGCCATCAATGAGAATGCCGATCCGGATGTGCGGGGAGATCTGGAGCGGCATTTCAATGTGATGGTGCCGGAGCGGGCGCCCCACTACGAACACACCCAGGAGGGGCCGGACGACATGCCGGCCCATATAAAAGGCGTGCTGATCGGCCCCGCACTGACGATCCCGGTGGCCAATGGTCATCTCGCCCTCGGGACCTGGCAGGGCATTTATCTGTGCGAACACCGCGATCACGCCGGTGGACGGCGCATCGTGGCTACTTTGCAGGGGCGGTGGTGATGGCGCGCCGGGTCAGTCCGGTGTCGACATCGCCAGCGCCTGCTGTCCGTCGGATGTCAGCAACGGCAGGGACACCTCACCCCCGACAGTGACGGCCGTGACCGTCAGATCCCGGGAAAACGCGCCGAGGAACGTCGGGTGCTGGCCGTACAGCATCAGCACCAGCTGGTCTCCGCTGTTCAGGCGTTCGGCAATGCCGGTCAGCTCGATCTCGTGTTGCCCGAAGCCGCGAATGGGCTGAACCTGCTCGTCGATCAGTTCGGGAAGGTTCAGCCCCTGTCGGATCACGCCAACGCCAACAAACAGAATGGCGTCACAGGTACCGGTGCCGAACACCGGATCAGACTCGTCCAGGCACCGCCCCTCGAGGCCGGAAAGCGGTGCACCCACCGTCAGTGTGGCAGTCGGGATCCCGGCGATCACGCCGTCGGTATCCAGGGTGGACAGGGGAACGAGGGTGGGCAGCAGGCCGGCGGCCCCGGTCAGTGCGGTAACCTCGATTGCCTCGCCAAGAATGTCATAGCTGACCGGGAAGCGGGTACCGCCCACGGTGACCTCGGGAGCTGACACCGCATCACCGGGCGCCAGGGTGTAGCAGACCTGGTTGCCGGTCGTGATGACATTATCCGCATCGCCACGGCCCAGAAGTTTCTCGCTGAACCAGGCCACCGCAGCCTGGTTGGCACTGATGTCGCCGCAACTGGTCAGAGTGTTGAGACCGGCACTGGGCAACTCCGGCAGAGCTTCGCCGTAGAAACCGAGGTTGGCCAGGGTTTCCTGAATAAGCCCGACGTTCGGTGCCAGGTAATGGTGGCTGAAGGGGTAGGTCAACAGGCGCACGTCGCCCCCGGCGGCCTTCAGCTCCTTATAGTTCTCCCAGGCTTCGTTGAACGGAAACAGGCTGTCACGCATGCCCTGGAACATCAGCACATCCACCGGATAGGGGGATTTCTGTGGGGTTTTGATGACGTAGCGGCCACCGCTGGTGACCGGGATCTGGCCGGTGATCGGGTCCAGCAGGTATTCCTGGGTGTTGCCGCTGTCGAACAGCTCCAGGCCGCGCTCGTTCTCCCAGAAATAGCTGGGGCTGTGGTAGTGGACGAAGTCCAGTGCCGGCTCCGGGAACCGCCCCTGCACGATACCCTCCAGCAGTGACGATCTCAGCAGCGGGTCCATGGATCCGCCGCTGCCGGCGTCGCCCGCCAACGACAGGAACGCCAGCCAGTAGTTCTTGGTGACCTCACCCGGGTACAGGCTGTAGGTCAGGTCGTGCCAGGTGATGTGGGGCACCATTGCATCCATCCGCTGGTCCGGGTCGACGTTGTACAGCAGGTACTGGAAACCGCCGCCGTAACTGCCGCCGATGCCGCCCAGCAGCAGGTTGTCATCACGGTACTTCAGGTAATCAAGGTGGGTCTCGGCCCAGTCGACGATCTGGACCAGATCCTCGCCCTCGAAATCCGGATCCATAACCCGGATGGTGCCGCCGCTCTCGCCATGACCTCGTTGATCAATACTGATAACGGTAAAGCCCGCGCTGACCAGCGGTGCAATCGGCGCCAGCGGGTCATCGCCGGCCTCGGTGGAGCGGGATCCGCTGAAGCCGTGGCCCTGGAGGATCAGCGGGTGTTCGGTACGGCAATCAAACTGCGCCGGTTCGAACACCTGAAACACGATGGCTGCGCCGTCAACCCGGGAGGGCATTTCCACCCGGTAACTGCGCCCGCCGCTGAGGTCACGTTGCTGGTCGCAGGAGGCATGGTCGAGTTCGCTCTGGCTCGCGGTCAGCGGCCGGCTGATGGTTCGTGTGGTCGGCCCGGGATTGCTGGCACGAGTGTCGGTTTCGCCCTGAACGCTGCTGCCAGGGGGGGTGTCGGAGCTGCTTCCGCCGCCACCGCCACCACAGGCAGAAAGCAGTAGGGCACCGGTGCCGATCACCAGGGTTCTGGTCAACTTGTTCATAGTCTCGCCTTTGTTTGTTGTTATTGGTCGCGCTTACACAATGTGACAAAGATCACAGTACGGCGACGGCGGGAAATGGGCGATGGCCAAAATGCCTGAGCGGCGTGGCCGAAAGGTCAAACAAATGCGCAGGGAAGCGTGTGGCCGGGCGTTACCCCGGCCCGGCACGCGGTCTAGAGATTGGCTTCGGCGTATTCCGCCAGTACCGAACGAGGTACGCCCTGGAGGTGGATGTGACCGCCTTGGCGGAATCCCTTGAAGCGCTCGGTCATGTAGGTCAGCCCCGAACTGAGCGCGCTCAGGTAGGGCGTGTCGATCTGCGCGAGGTTGCCCAGACAGATCACCTTGGAGCCGTTGCCGGCACGGGTGATGATGGTCTTGATCTGATGCGGGGTCAGGTTCTGGGATTCGTCGATAATGATCAGGCTGTGCTGGAAGCTGCGCCCACGGATGTAGTTCATGGATTTGAAGTGCAGCGGCACCTTGCTGAGGATGTAGTCCACGCTGGCGGTCATGTTCTCGTCGTCCTCGTGGAGCGCCTCGAGGTTATCGACGATAGCGCCCAGCCAGGGCTCCATTTTTTCGGCTTCGGTGCCCGGCAGGAAACCGATGTCTTCATCCAGGCCCTGGGTACTGCGGGTGGCAATGATGCGCTTGTAGAGTTTGCTGGCGACGGTCATTTCAATGCACGCCGCCAGTGCCAGGATGGTCTTGCCGGAGCCGGCGGACCCGGTCAGGTTCACCAGGTGGATGTCCGGGTCCAGCAGCAGATTCAGGGCGAGGGCCTGATAGATGTCCCGGGGCACCAGCCCCCAGACCTCTTCGTTCATCAGGTCATGCTGATGCAGGTCGCGAATCACAATCTGGGTGTCCGAGAGATCCGAGACCTTGCCGACAAACCCCAGCTCATCCACCACGAACTCGTTGATGTTGAGTTTGGCCAGATCACCCTCGCGCTTGAGGATGTGCTCGGTGACGCCTTCGCGCTGGATGGTTTCCACCTTTTCGATGGTGTCCCAGAACGAGTTGGCGAACTCCTTGTAGCCCTTGGGCAGCAGATCAATATCGTCGAGGAGCTGATCGTTATGGTAATCCTGGGCCTCCACGCCGAAGCCGCGGGCTTTCAGACGCATGTTGATGTCTTTACTGACCAGAATGATGTCGCGGGATTTGTGCCGGTTCTGCAGCGCCGCAAGGGTGTTGATGATCTTGTTGTCGTTGAGGTGTTCGGGCAGTGCGTGATTGCCCTGCTGCTCGGTGCTCATCAGGATGGACAGCGCCCCCAGCGGCGTTGCTTTCTTACCGCGGACAATGGGAACGCCTCTCTCGATGTCTTTCGGGCTGGCGTCGCCGAGCAGTTTGTCGATGTTGCGGATGGCCTGGCGACAGTCGGCTGCTACCGCCTGCTTGCCGGATTTCAGGCTGTCGAGCTCTTCGAGGACCGTCATCGGGATGATGACATCGTGTTCTTCAAAATTCAGGAGGGCATTCGGATCGTGAATCAGGACGTTGGTGTCGAGAACGTACATCTTTCGGCGAGCTTGCGATGCTCCTGGCATAAGGCGCGTTACCTCTCTGGTGGCTCGGTCGTTTCAGGCACAGCGGCTGGTGAATTCCTTATCGGATATCAGTTTTAACATGTCGTAAGTGGTTATGATACCGGTGATTTTGTCGTCTTTTGTAACGAATATCCGATGCAGGTGTTCGCGCATCATGATGTCGGCAATCTCGCGCACCGGCGTTTGCTCATCAACGGACAGGACGCTGGGGGTCATGATGTCGCGCACCTCCACCGGAACCTTGCCCATTTCCTCGAAGATGGCCATGCGCAGGCGGCGGGCTTCCTGCTGTTCGTCGGCGGTCAGGCGAGGTTCTGAGCCCTGTTCGGTATCCTGACGGCTGGCGTTCCAGCGGAATTCGGTGATGTCTTTCAGGGTCGCAATGCCGACAATTTCGCCGGAGTCATCCGTCACCGGGCTGCCGGTGATCTCGTTGTCGGTGAGGAAGCGGGCCAGTCTGTCCATCGTCCATGATTGCGGTACGGCCTTGATGCTGGGGGTCATGATCTCGTAAGCGAGAACAGTCATTTACCGGGTCCTGTTCTGTTAAAGGGTCCATTTCAACAGAGCTTAGCCTGTCCGTTGCGGCTAGTCATCCCCCGATTGCGTCGGGGGTGCCACGCCGGTCAACTGGCCGTTGTCGTCATACACCAGGGAGAAGCCCTGATAGCGCTCCTCGCGGGTTACCCGCTCCAGTTGTTCCATCGAGCGCACGGGAATGTCCACCAGCAGGGTATTGACCAGCCACCCGGGAATGGCGCCATTCGGGTCGGTGTGCTGCACCCAAATCATGCGGGTCTTGTCGTCCTCCGGAACGAAGCGGTACAGCGTGTCGGAGCGGTCCACGCGAACATGGCCGTCCACCTCATCCCGGCGATCGGGAATGGCATTGAGGTCCATGACGATTTCACCACTGGCCTGATCGCCGCGGGTGCGGATGCGCAGGACGTAATCCCGATCGGTCACCGGCCAGGGCATGTTGTTCACGGAGTAGGCGTAGCGGTCATGAAAGTCGCCGTCCCCGAAGGCCCTGGATTCTGTGCAGTTGTGCACCCACTCCACGCAGGATTCGGGGTTCACCATCACCGCCATCAGATTTTCGATGGGCGTATCCATCACGGCCTCGGCCTTGAACGCCTTGAAGCTGGAGTCACTCTGCTCGATGGTGTAGACGCGGATGTTGTCGGTTTCCTTGCGCAGGCTCCAGCCTTCCGCGTCTTCCGCGGGCAGGTCGGCCTGGACCGCCGCCGGTGTGAACACGCAGAGAGTCAGGCCGGTAAGCAGCATGCCGAAGCGGGTGGCCCAGCCCGAATTGCCTTGGGCTCTCAGGTTACGCATAGAGTACACTTCCTTGAAGAGGGTGCCCTGAGTCTATCATGGGCATTTACGGGGGCGTGCTGCCGGATCCAGGGTTTGTGAACTGGGTAGCTGCCTGCAAATCCACGGCTTGAAATTGGCCTGAATTGACGATGAAAAACACCGAAACCAAGTTGATTGATGACCGGGGGCGTGTCCGCACGGGGGTGTTTAGCGTGCCGGTGGATCACATCAATTACCTGGATTACGACCTGCGTACCACCATGGACAAGCCGCGCTCGGGGCTGGCCCGACGCTGGCGCTTCAATCAGTTCCAGTTTGTCAGTGTGATGTCCGACAACTGGTTGTTTGGACTCGCCATTGTGGATCTCAAGCTGGTCAGCACCGGGTTTTTCTATCTCTACGACTTTGAAACCGGCGACATGTTCGAGCAGTCCCTGACCCAGCCCTTTGCCCGCGGTACGGTGATGGCGCCTTATCCGGAACGGGGTGAGGCCTGTTTCGCTGCCAGGGGCACGCGCCTCGGTATCCTGCCGCACGCGGGCGGGCGCAACCTTTCCGTTTCCGTTGGCGAAACGGTACGCGCTGATATAGAGCTGGAGGGCGATCATGACCCGCTCAGGCTGGCCAGTCCGGCCGGTTATACCGGCTGGGTTTTCACCCGCAAATCCGCCGGTTTGCCGGCCAGTGGAGAGATCCGCTGGGGCGACCGTATCTGGCGCTGCGACGAGCGCACCCACGGCACCATCGACTGGAGTGGCGGCTTCATGCGCCGTGAAACCGCCTGGAACTGGGCCTGCCTGGCTGGTTGCCTGGCCGACGGCACATCGGTGGGGTTGAATCTGGCCACCGGGGTGAACGAGTCGGGCATGACCGAGAACGCCCTGTGGCTGAACGGTGAATGCATCAAGCTGGATTTTGCCCGTTTCGAGTTCGACCGTTACGACCGCACCGCTACCTGGCGGGTCGCGACCAGCGATGGCCGGGTGGATCTGCGGTTTGTGCCGTCAGGTGTTCGCAAGGAACGGCTGAATGTCTGGGTGCTGGCGTCCAACTTTCGCCAGTATGCCGGTACGTTCGAGGGGGTTGTGGTGGACAATGGGGGCAAAAACATCCCCGTAGCAGGGCTACGGGGATTGATGGAGGATCATTTCGCCCGCTGGTAATCGGCGGGTGAGACTGGAACCGTCAGCTTTCAGGCAGCGTGACGTTCAGTTCCAGCACCGAACAGCTGTCGTTGCGATCGACTTCCACCTGCACCATGTCATCGCTGATCTGCACGTATTTGCGAATCACCGCCAGCAGTTCCTGTTGCAGCTGGGGCAGGTAGTCGGGCTGATCACGCTGGCCCCGTTCGTGGGCCACAATGATCTGCAGACGCTCTTTGGCAACGCTGGCGGTGTTGTGGCTTTTCTTGCTCTTGAAGTAATCGAGGAGCCTCATTCCTTAGTCCCCCTTGAACATCCGTGAGAAGAAACCTTTCTTCTGGGCGGTCATGAAGCGGTGTTCCCGCTCCTCACCCAGCAAGCGTGCAACCGCGTCATCGTAGGCCTGGCCGGCGTCGCTTTCGGCTTCCAGGATCACCGGCAGCCCCTGGTTCGAGGCGTTCAGCACGATCTGGCTTTCCGGGATCACGCCCAGCAGTGGAATGGCGAGGATCTCCTCCACGTCGGCCACCGACAGCATCTCGCCTTTCTCCACCCGTGACGGGTTGTAGCGGGTCAGCAGCAGGTTTTCCTTGACCGGATCCTGGCCCATCTCTGCCCGCCGGGATTTGCTCTGCAGAATGCCGAGGATGCGGTCGGAGTCCCGCACCGAGGAGACCTCGGGGTTGGTGACCACGATGGCCTCGTCGGCGTAGTACAGTGCCATCAGCGCGCCGTGCTCGATGCCGGCGGGCGAGTCACAAACGATGTAGTCGAACGTTTCCGACAGTTCATTGATGACTTTTTCGACGCCTTCCCGGGTCAGGGCCTCTTTCTCGCGGGTCTGGGACGCCGGCAGAATGTAGAGGGTATCCACGCGTTTGTCGCGGATCAGCGCCTGGTTGAGGGAGGCTTCGCCCTGGATGACGTTGACGAAGTCATACACCACCCGGCGCTCGCAGTTCATGATGAGATCCAGATTGCGCAGGCCCACGTCAAAATCGATCACCACGGTTTTATGGCCGCGCTTGGCCAGACCGGTGCTGATTGAGGCGCTGGTGGTGGTTTTGCCTACGCCACCCTTTCCTGAGGTAACGACAATGATTCTAGCCAAGGTTACATTCCTGTTTCGCAGTGGATTCGTCGTATATGCCGAAAAAATCCGGTCGTTATAGTGTGATCAGGCCCGTTCCAGTGGTGTAACCACCAGCAGATCATCCCTGAGCTGGATCTGTACGGCGGTTTTCCAGCCGTGATCCTGAAGATCCTCGGAGATTTTATAGTGTCCGGCGATGGACACAAGCTCCGCCTCCAGTGACTGGCAGAAAACCCGCGCCGACTGCGCACCGTGAATGCCCGCCAGGGCACGGCCCCGCAGCGGACCGTAGACGTGGATATTACCCGCTGCCAACACTTCGGCACCAGCCTGCACCGGGGCCAGAATGATCAGGTCACCTTCCGGGGCATACACCTGCTGGCCCGAGCGCACCGGCTGGCTGATGATGCGGGCAGGTGCCGGCTCGGCAGGCACCTCTGCCACCGGCGCCGCAGTGGCCTCGGCGGGTTCGTTGGCGGCGGTGGTGTGGCTGTCCGCGGTGTCCACCTGGCGATCCCGCTGGCTGCCGCCGGGCAACAGCGCCAGTGCCGCTCCCCGTGCCAGCCGGCGCTGATCGTCATTGCCACCGCGCACGCCGATCACGTGAATATTGTGGCGGCGGCAGGTGCCAATGATCTTGAAGAAGTCCAGTTCGCTGCTCAGGCCCTCGTACTTTTCCAGGCTGATGATCAGCGGGATGTCCTTGAAGAACCCCGGGGCCTGGCTGATCTTGTCCCGCAGCGTCTCCTCGAATTCGTCGTTCTCGAAATAATAGAGCTCCAGGGCGGTCATGGACACGCTGGCGCTTTTCAGTTGAAAGCAGTGTTGTACCCCTGAGGTGGCGGTATCGCTCATGAATGGCTCTCTTCCTTGGGATCGTTCCGGGCACCGGCAGGGTGTGCGCGAAGGGGAGCGCCCTCAAAGCGGATGCCGGACCAACCGGTGCTGATGAACTGCCGAATGTTACCATGACTGTCGCCGGTGGGGTCGTTCAGTACCTGTTGGTAATGTTGCGCAAACAGGCTCAGGGTGTCGGCCTCATTCAGGTTGCAATATTGCCCGAGGGCAAATACCCGGCAGGAACCGGCGTTCTCGCCGGCGGCGTTGAACAGTGGCCCGTTGTGAAAGCCGACCGGCTGATAGTCAAAATGGCGCTCGATCAGGGCCAGGGTATCGTCGAAATCGGCATGGCCCGCCGCCAGTGACGCCAGGTGAATCTTCACCGCCTCGTTCGCATTCATTATTTGTGGTCCTGCTTGGGGCCTTTCTGGTACAGCGCTTTCCACTCTTCATAAGGCATGCCGTAAATCAGCTCACGGGCCTGGGGATCGGACAGCTCGAAACCCCGCTCCTCAGCCTCGGCCCGATACCACTTGGACAGGCAATTGCGGCAGAAACCGGCCAGGTTCATCAGGTCGAGGTTCTGCACTTCGGTGTGATCGCGCAGGTGTTTGACCAGGCGGCGGAAGGCTGCGGCCTCGATTTCGGTCTGGGATGGTTCGGGGATAGGGTGTGTCATAGTCACTCGCTCGTTGGCTTCGGAGATCCTGACATTCTCGGCATGTTACCGTAAGATACAAGGCTGTATATATGTACAGATTGTGGACCCGAGTTGCTGCCAATGCCCCAGCGCAAGATCATACATGTGGATTGCGACTGCTTTTACGCCGCCGTGGAGATGCGGGACGACCCCTCGCTGAGAGAGGTTCCCCTCGCTGTGGGTGGCGAGGGCGGGCGCGGGGTGGTGACCACCTGTAATTACCGCGCCCGGGCATTCGGTGTGCGTTCCGCGATGCCCGGCGGTGAGGCGCGCCGGCTCTGCCCCGGCCTGGTCACGGTACCACCGGACATGGCGCGTTATCGGGCCGTGTCGCAACAGGTCATGGCCATTCTGCGGGAGCTGACCGATCTGGTTGAGCCGTTGTCGTTGGACGAGGCGTTTCTGGATGTCAGCGATGTCACCGATCATCAGGGCAGCGCTACCCTGATGGCGCGGTACCTGCGCCAGCGGGTACGGGACGAGGTCGGTATCACCATTTCCGCCGGCGTGGCCCCCAATAAATTTCTGGCGAAGATCGCCAGCGACTGGGAAAAGCCGGACGGCCTGTTCGTGATTCGCCCTCAGGATGTGGATGGCTTCGTAGCTCAACTGCCGGTGGAAAAGCTGTTCGGCGTAGGGCAGGTCACGGCGGGCAAGCTGCACGGCCTGGGCGTGGCGACCTGTGGCGACCTGCAGGCCATTGGCGCGGACGTGTTGATGGACCGCTTTGGCAAACAGGGTTACCGGCTGCACGAGATGGCGTTCGGTCGGGACGAGCGCCCGGTGGTGGTGTCCCGCATCGCCAAGTCCCTGAGCGTGGAGCGCACCTTCTCCCAGGATCTGCCGGACAAAACCGCCTGTGAGACGGTGATGGCATCGCTGGTGGCCGATCTGAATCTGCGCCTGGGTCGCAAGGCCCGCAACAAGCCCATTCACAAGCTGTTCATCAAGATTCGTTACAGCGACTTTTCCACGCACACGCTGGAGCGGGTGAGGGAACAGGTGCAGCAGCCCGCCATGGAAGACTTCCGCCCGTTGCTGGACGAGCTGGTCACAGACACCGAGCGGCCGGTCAGGTTGCTGGGACTGGGGGTCAGGTTCCGTAACGATGACTCGCCCGTTACCCAGTTGCGGCTTTTTGAGTGAACCGGGTCAGTGGGCAAACATGGCGAGGACAGAGGGTGCGAATCCGGCCACCGCCAGTGCCCCAAGACACCCGCCGATCAGCGCGCCGGCTGCCACATCACTGGGGTAGTGCAGGCCAAGAATAACCCGCGATGCCGCAACGCTGAGGGTGAACGGCAAGGCCAGCCAGAACAGCCCCGGTGCCATCAGTGCCAGCAGGGTGGTGAAGCACACCGCGTGCAGGGTGTGGCCCGACGGAAAGCTGTACCGATCCAGCGGCGGTGTGCCGCAGTTGATGGTCGGGAATGAGATGAAAGGGCGCTCGCGGATCAACCAGCGTTTGAGCAATTTATAGGTGATGGTGCAGGTCAGTCCCGTGGCCACCATCAGCAGCGCCAATGCCAGCCCGTCGTCGGGTCGAAGCACCGGCATGGCAAGGATCAGCGCGTACCATAACCAGCCGTCGCCCAGGCGGCTGACCAGCTGGAAATACCCCTGCACCGGCCGGAATCTCAGGCTGCGGTTGATCGCCTGGCACAGCGCGTATTCCCGCTGATCGACCAGGTCAAAGAAGCGAGACGCTCTGGTTGTTGATGGCATGGCAGTTGGCCTTTGTTGGCTGATTGAATACCAGTTGTTCGAACTGCTCGATCTGGCTGGCCCAGTTCAGTTCCAGCGCGTCCAGCCGGGCCTGGGCGCGAATACGGTTCAGCAGTGTGGGCTGGTCGGCCAGGCGCAGGGCGTTGTCCACGAAGCCTTCATCGTCGTGCAGCGGCGCTTTCATGCCGTTCACTTCCTGGCGGATGTGCTCGCTGGCGGCGGCGTCGTCGAAGGCCACTACACCAAGACCGCTGGCCATGGCTTCGGTCACCACATTGCCGAAGGTGTCGGTTTTGCTGGGAAACAGAAAGATATCCCCGGAGGCATAGTGGCGTGCCAGATCCTCGCCCCGACGGGTGCCGCAGAACACATAGTCCGGGTGGCGTGCGGTGAGTTGCTTGCGCAGCGGACCATCGCCTACCAGGATGAATTTCGCCTGGGGGTGCAGGCTGCGGATGCGCTCGAAACAGGCGGCGGCCATCTGAAGATTTTTTTCCGATGCCAGCCGGCCGACGTAGAGTACCGCCCGGTCATTGCCCTTGAGGCCCCATTGCGCACGCAGGGCATCGTCCCGCTTGTGAGGGGTGAAGCGGTGGCAGTCGACGCCACGACTCCAGAGCCCGGTAGGCTCAATGCCCATACCACTGACTACCTGCTGCATTTTCTGCGTTGGCACCAGGGTTATGGCGGTACGATTGTGGAACCACCGACCGTAGGCACACAGCAGTTTTTCCAACCAACCGGCCCCGTAGTAGCGGCTGTAGGAGTGAAAGTTGGTGTGAAAGCCCGAACTCACGGGAATGCCCAGGCGTCGGGCGGCGGTGACCGCCGCCACGCCCAGCGGGCCCTGGGTGGCCACATACAGGGCGTCCGGTCGTTGCCGCCGCCAGCGCCGGGTCAGCGAGCTGGCGCTGGCAAGCCCGAAGCGAAGATCCGGGTAGCCTGGCAGTGGCAAGCCGCTGACCACCTGTTCGGCGGAAAACAGCTGATCACCAGCCTGAGCGCACGGGCCTTTGCGCTCGTGGCGCTGGCGCGGGCGGATGACGGTGACCTGGTGCCCCCGCTGCAACAACCCCTGGCAGAGGTGTCTCAAGGTGTTCGCCACGCCGTTGATTTCCGGAGGAAAGGTTTCCGAAACGATGGTAATGTGGCTGTTCCGCCTAACGGCTGTCGGTGCTGTGGTCACGGTGCTTCCTGTGTGTGCCTGAGTCATGCTTCCACTATGGGAAGTCGCTGTGACAGTTCTGCGACAGCACCATGACAATCTGTTTACCTTTTGATCAGCTCAACCGGAGATCCCATGGAAAAGCGCAAGCTCGGACACAGCGATATCGATGTCAGCCTGATCTGCCTCGGCACCATGACCTGGGGCGAGCAAAACACGGAGCAAGAAGCGTTTCAGCAATTGGACATGGCTATTGATCATGGCGTGAACTTCATCGATGCGGCAGAGATGTACCCGGTGCCACCGCGGGCAGAAACCCAGGGCCTGACCGAGCAATACCTCGGCAACTGGCTGGCCAAGCGGGGGCGTCGGAGCGATCTGGTCATTGCCTCCAAGGTGGCAGGACCCGGCAATGGCCTGACCTACCTGCGCAATGGCCCGCGCCTGACACGTGATCACATTCGCCACGCCTGTGAGCAGAGCCTCAGGCGGCTGCAAACGGACTATATCGATCTTTACCAGGTGCACTGGCCGGACCGGAGCACCAATTTTTTTGGCCAGTTGGGTTACGTGCACGATCCTGACGAACAGTCGACGCCGATTGAAGAGACTCTAACGGCTCTGGATGAACTGGTCAGGGAAGGCAAGGTGCGGCACGTCGGGCTCTCCAACGAGACGCCCTGGGGCGCCATGGAATACTTCAGGCTGGCCCGGGAGAAAGACTGGCCACGGCCGGTGAGCATCCAGAACCCCTACAACCTGCTTAACCGCTCCTACGAGGTGGGCATGGCTGAGGTCTCCCACCGCGAGCGGGCAGGTTTGCTGGCTTACTCGCCGCTGGCCTTCGGCATGCTGACCGGAAAGTATCTGGACGGCCAGCGCCCGGCGAAAGGCCGCCTGACGCTTTACGAGCGCTTCAGCCGCTACAGTGGCGGGCAGGGGGAGGCGGCAACCCGGGCCTATGCCGAACTTGCCCGCGCGCTCGGGTTATCGCCGGCCCAGCTGGCGCTGGCATGGGTGAACAGCCGGGGGTTTGTCACCAGTAACATCATTGGTGCGACCACGCTGCCGCAACTGGAGGAGAACCTCGGCTCGGTTGGTGTCAGCCTCGGCCCGGAGGCGATCCATGCAATTGAGGCCATTCATCGCGACTTCACATTCCCCTGTCCATGATTTTAAAAGTGGCCGCAGACGTGTTGCCGCGCCGGCCGGAAGCGACTGGCGCGGCGGTGGCACGGGCCTCCGGTTGTTTGGGTTGATAACACAGTGAAACAAAGGGAACTATTTATTGACAAAAAAGCGCCGCGCCAGTGACAAAAAATCGACTTTATTGTGTGCAAATTCACATCTTTCCGTTCGTTAATCATTAGACCCTGAATCAGTGACTTTGCAGGCCAGTATACTCCGCAAAGCGCCATCGGCGCTAACGGGAGCCATCACTTGGTCAAAAGCAGGTTGATAATGCCGGAACGTGCAGTCTGACGTCGATCAGCGGCCA
>UEXM01001303.1_pt1 | contig 18450 bp, 20 predicted proteins | sample 1796661 | NCBI WGS metagenome assembly UEXM01 (sample SAMEA4772469, study PRJEB27181) | metagenome | reverse complement strand
ACAACATATTGGGAAGAAGACGTGACAGATGACCAAGAACCAGACCCAGAGCAGCAAAGACGTGACATGATGGTTAACACCTTGACAGAATATCGGCTTAACGTAATGGCCGTGAGCGAGCTTTTGGTGGTTTGTGGTGCTTACCTATCAGAAGACCTAGAACGTCGCTCTACGGACGATTTAGAGGGCTTATACGCGCAATTAGTAGGCCCAGAGTCACAGGAGGTACACTAATGCGCTGCAAAGCCTGTAATGTTCTACTTGAGGACAAGGATAAGCCAGACTTTTGTAACCCTTGCAACGTGGAGTCACTGAAGGCAAGGTTTCCGAATCAGAAGGTAGACGATAACGAAGTACAAGATTTAGTTAAGAAACTTGAGGAGGTGAAGCGGTTAACAACACAACATGAATTATTTTCATGATGATTCTTGATAACAAGAGTCAGATTCATGTATAATAGACTCAAGAGAGCAAAGAACACATTGTGATTATCATAATGATTATTCTTTAGCTCTCTTTAGTAAACTAAACTAAACCTTAGAGGTAATTGATATGGCAGTAGTAAGTGGTAAAGCAGCATTCGCTCACTTGGACAGCACCGAGGTGTATAACGGACAGGATACAGGTAAGTACACCTTAACTGTTACCCTAGACGATGATAACGCAGCACTGTTAGCAGAACAGGGTGTTAAGCTTCGTGAGTACGAAGGCAACAAGCAGCGAAAGTTCACCAGTAAGTTCAATGTGAAAGTCATTGATGCTAACGATCAACCTTTCGTTGGTAACATCCCACGAGGCTCTGTGGTACGTCTTAGCTATAAGACAGCAACACCACATCCTGTACACGGCACACCGACCTACCTAAATGCAGTGCGGGTAGTAGAGGCAGCCGAAGACAGCAGCGGCATAGATGCCGACCTATAGTGGAGAAAAGAGCACTTTTGTAAAGCATGAGCCATGCCCTAAGTGTGGCTCTAGCGATGCGCTGGCCCGTTATAGCAACGGGTCGGCTCATTGTTACGGAGCAGGGTGCAATCACCACGAAAATGCAAATGGCAACGTAGTTCAACTACAGCCCCAGCCAAGGAGGCCATTAGAAGACATGACAGCATCGGGAGTCATAGCAGCAATACCGGACAGAAGACTAAGCCAAGAGACTTGTAGAAAATACAACGTCATGGTTGAGTACAATGCAGCCGGTGAAATTGCAAAGCATATATACCCGTACTACAGCACTGACAGCGACGAACTAAAAGCCACCAAGGTACGCCATGTGAAGAACAAAGACTTCCATGCGACAGGTGACATGACTACGAATGTAGGTCTGTTCGGACAGCAAACGTGCCGTGGTGGTGGTAAGTACATAACAATCACAGAAGGTGAGTTAGATGCCCTTAGTGTGTCTGAGATGTTCGAGCGTAAGTGGGATGTGGTCTCATTGCGTAACGGTGCATCATCAGCGGCTAAGGAGATCAAGGAGAACTTGGATTTCCTTGAAGGTTATGAAAACGTGGTGGTTTGCTTTGACGGTGACAAGGCAGGCCAGCAGGCCATAGATGACATCAAGGACTTGTTCTCACCAAGCAAGCTAAAGATAGTCAAACTGCCCTTGAAGGACGCTAGTGAGATGCTAGTAGCCAATAAGGTGAGAGACTTCACTTCAGCGTGGTGGAATTCCAAGGTCTATCAGCCTGACGGTATCATCCAAGGCAGTGATACATGGGATGCCTTAACTAACAAGATCAAGGTAAAGTCAATACCGTACCCTTGGCAGGGACTCAACACCTACACGAAGGGATTTAGACCATACGAGCTAGTGACGATAACGTCAGGGTCGGGCATGGGCAAGAGCCAGATGGTCAGGGAGTTAGAGCACTACTTGCTCAGGGCAACTGAAGACAACATTGGAATCCTAGCATTGGAGGAAGATGTTGCTAGGACTGCACTGGGCATCATGTCAGTAGAGGCAGACTGCCCCTTGCACCTTGAGGAAGACCTTGATCCAGAACTAGCGTTCCCTTACTGGGAGGACACCCTAGGTACCGGCAGGTTCTATCTGTTCGATCACTGGGGCAGCACTAGCGAGGATAACCTGTTAGCTAGGGTCAGGTACATGGCTAAGGCACTGGACTGCAAGTGGATTATCCTAGATCACTTGTCCATCGTTGTATCAGCACAGGATAACGGTGATGAGCGCAAGGCTATCGACGCTATCATGACCAAGCTACGGTCACTGGTGCAGGAGCTAGGCGTAGGTCTGTTCCTTGTGTCACACCTAAAGCGCACCCAAGGCAAGGCACACGAGGACGGTGGGCAGATTAGTCTAAGTGAACTGCGTGGTTCGCAGGCTATAGCACAATTGTCTGATATGGTGATAGGCTTGGAGCGTGATCAACAGGACGATAACCCTGAGCGACGTAACACGACAACAGTGCGTGTGCTCAAGAACCGTTATTCTGGACTAACTGGTGCATGTTGCTACCTGAAGTACGATAACTTTACTGGTAGAATGTCAGAGACAAGCAAGCCGAAGGAGGATATAGACAGTGCCTTATAAGCCAATGGTCTTGGACATAGAGACTAACGGTCTTGATCCTGACACTATATGGTTAGCAGTAACTATGCAGGACGGTGTGGTACAGGAACACTATGATCGTGAGAGCCTGTCACAGGCGCTGGAAGGTGACTTCCCAGTGGTAGGTCACAACCTCATAGGCTTTGACTTGCCGGTGCTAGAGAAGCTCTGGGGTATCACAGTGGACAATAGTAGAATAGAGGACACCTTAGTGCTCTCTCGTCTTGCTAACCCACAACGTGAAGGTGGTCACAGACTATCTAACTGGGGTGAAATCCTGGGATTCCCTAAAGGAGATCACAGTGATTGGACTTGTTTGTCCGATGAGATGGTTGCTTATTGTATCCAAGATGTCCGTGTGACAGCTAAAGCATACAATCAGATGAAGCTAGAGCTACGTAAATTTAGCAAGGAGTCTATTGCCCTTGAGCACCAGACGCAGCGTATCACGCAGCAGCAGATACGTAATGGCTGGCTCTTGGACATGAGACATGCTATGGACTTGCTTGCTACCCTGAAGGAGCGCAAGCTGGTTGTAGAGGACGAAGTACATAAGGTGTTCAAGCCTAAGTGGGTTGACGTTAAGCAGGTAGTGCCAAAGACCAAGAAGGACGGCAGCCTGTCTAAGGTAGGACTCACTGACGATGAGTACCAGAAGGTGCAGCAGTCAGGCAACAGAGAACCTTTCATGCGACAGGTACTCAAGCCATTCAACCTTGGCTCAAGACAGCAGATAGGTGAGTACCTGAAGGACTTTGGATGGAAGCCTTGCAAGCTAACACCGACAGGACAGCCAATGGTAGATGAAGCAGTATTGTCTACTGTCAAGGACATACCACAGGCAGCGTTGATCGCTGAGTACCTGATGTTACAGAAACGTGTAGCACAGGTGCAGTCATGGGTAGATGAAGCTGACCCAGACACAGACAGAGTGCATGGCTACGTTAACACTAACGGTGCTGTTACTGGTCGTATGACACACTCTAAACCTAACCTAGCTCAAGTACCGGCAAGCTACTCACCGTATGGCAAGGAATGCCGACAGTGCTGGGTTGCCAGAGAAGGCTACAAACTTGTAGGGTTTGACGCTAGTGGCCTTGAGCTACGCATGTTAGCTCACTACATGGACGATAAGGAGTATACAAATGAAGTCATTAACGGAGACATCCACACTGCTAACCAAAAGCTTGCAGGACTTGAATCAAGAGATCAGGCTAAAACTTTCATCTATGCACTGCTGTACGGGGCAGGAGATGAGAAACTTGGAAGCGTGGCTTCAGCAGGCAGATCTGCTGGTAAAACACTTAGAGAACGATTTATGTCTAATCTCACAGCATATGCAGATCTTAAAGACAGAATTGTCAGAGAGTCAGAACAAGGAACTATTGAAGGCTTAGACGGTAGACTGTTACATATCAGATCAGCACACTCTGCACTCAATACTTTACTGCAAAGTGCCGGTGCAATTGTTATGAAAAAAGCACTGTGTTTGCTGGAAGAATATGCTACAATGTGGAAACTAGACTATTACTTTGTGGGGAATATCCATGATGAAGTACAAGCAGAAGTTAGAGCAGACCACGCAGACAAGTACGGAAGACTTGCAGTCTCCTGCTTGGAAGCAGCAGGAACTGAACTGGGACTCAAATGTAAACTCACAGGAGAGTACCAAGTTGGAGTTAGCTGGGCAGACACACACTAAAAGTTGTAAAAGGTGTGGAGTAGAGTTAACAGCGGGTAAGAACTGGTATTTAAGTGCCGTTAAAAAACAATGGTACCTTTGCAAGCCGTGCATTATTGCAAATAGCATAAGGTTACGCAAAGCTAACCCTGAAATTACTGGGCGCTCAAACCGTAAACAAATGTATGTCAATGGTAAATACATCTCAAGAAAACACCCCTTGTACAAGCCGGGACGTTACAAGTCCTTCGGTGACGCAGCGTTTGAGTCTTTAAGTAACTACAATACTGCAAAAGAAGGTCAAGTGTACATCCTGTACAGTCCAGCCTACCCTAGCTGGGTTAAGATAGGCATGGCAGTAGACGCAGAAGACAGGCTAAAGCAATTCCAGACAGGTAGTCCATACAGAGATTACATCTTGGTAAAGGCTTACGACACTAAGGATAGACGTAGAGCAGAGAGTGAGATACATGAGATTCTAAGGGAAACTCATGGCAGTAAGAACGAATGGTTCGTGATCGCTGCACCAGTAGCTAAAGAAATACTAGATGGATACTTTGATGAAAACGACTAACACCCTGATAGATGATATATACAACCTTGTACAGTATAAGTCTCCTGATCGCTCAGTAGACGCTGAACAGATCATTGATGACTTTGGCGAAGCATGTAAGGATCTTATGCGTAAGGAGTTTACCAGCCGTGGTAACTTTGATTCACGTAAGCTGCGTATGTCTAACATCGGTAAGACTGACAGGTTCCTGTGGAATCACTACAATAATGTAGGGCCGAAGGAAAAGATGCAGCCACACACCCTTGTGAAGTTCATGTACGGTCACTTGATTGAGGAGATGCTGCTACTGTTTGTACGCTTGGCAGGCCATACAGTGACACATGAGCAGGCAGAAGCTACTGTACAGGGTATCTCAGGCAGCATGGACTGCAAGATTGATGGTGTAGTGACTGACGTTAAGTCTGCTAGTACCTACGGATTCAAGAAGTTCAAGGACGCTACGCTTGCTTTTGATGATCCGTTTGGTTACATAGATCAGATCAAGGGCTACGCTAGGTCTGAAGGTGAGACAGAAGTAGGCTGGCTGGCTATGGACAAAGCTAACGGGCACTTAACTTACCTGAAGTATGACCTAGAGGATGAGCAGGCTCCTGTCTATGAAGTTCTAAAGAAGGACATAGAAGAACGCATCATCCATGTGAAAGAGATGGTACAGCAGGAGGAACCACCGCCCTTGTGTCATGATACAGTGCCTGACGGCAAGTCCGGTAACATGAAGCTGGCTATGGGTTGCTCTTACTGTCACTTCAAACATGCTTGTTATCCAGACCTACGTGCCTTCGCTTACAGCTATGGGCCACGATACTTAACGGAGGTGGTGAATGAGCCTAAAGTCCAAGAGATCACGTAGACAGAGCATCTACAGGTCAGGCTTAGAGAAACGCTTTGCTCAGATAGTGCCTAAACGCAGGTTCCTGTACGAGCCGTATGATGTGCCTTACGTTATGCACAGGAAGTACAAGCCAGACTTTGTGGACAGGAAGACAGGTGACTACATTGAGACTAAAGGATTCTTTAGGGCAGGAGACACACAGAAATACACTTCAATACGTGATAGTATTGCACCCATCAAGTTAATCTTTGTCCTGTCAGACCCTAACAAGAAGGTCAGGAAGGGTTCTAAGATAACGATGGGGCAGTGGTGCCACAAAGAAGGTTTTGAGTTTTACACAGTAGATGAGTATGCAGATCATGTCACTAACGATGGATGAAGTAATAGAGCGTATACTTAAACGCTATGACGCTGAAGACTTGTTAGAAGCTTTAGACATTACGTCTGAAGAATTACTTGACAGGTTTGAAGATAAATTTATTAACCGTCTACAGGTGTTTGAAGCTGAAGTAGATGAAGAAAACGAGGCAGGGTTAGAAGAAGATGAGTATTGATAACATAACAGTACAGGAGTGGAACAAGATGGGATACAAAACTGTAGATGACGCCATGACAAACGAACCTCACCATTACCCAAGGTTCTGGTTAACTGAAGAAGGTTCAGAGGTCAACGACCCTGTTAACAGACCAGAGCATTACAATACTGGTGGGATGGAATGTATTGACGCTATTCGTGGGATGCTTACACATGATGAGTACATTGGCTACTTACGTGGTAATGCCTTGAAGTATATGTGGCGCTTTAGGTACAAGAAGAAACCTATTGAAGACCTACGTAAAGCTAGATGGTACGAAGAACGATTGATGAATTACATGCTGGAGCATCCTAGTGACAAGTAAGGTAGGCGTACAGGATTACTTAGGTATCCAGATTGACTATGACAGAGAAGAAGAGCTAAATGTGTTTTCTCGTGAGACACTAAAGGACAGATACTTCTGGGAGGATGAGACACATGCACAAGAAGCCTTTGCCAGAGCGTCCGTCTACGGCGCAACGTATCAAGGACATACTAACTTCGCTCTTGCACAGCGACTTTATAACTACGCAAGCAAGAGCTGGTTCGGTTTTAGCACTCCTATTCTTAGTAACGGGGGAACCACTCGTGGTTTACCTATTAGCTGTTTTCTCAATTATGTTCCTGATTCAAGGCGTGGGCTATCTGATCACTACGATGAGAACATATGGCTGGCGAGTGGAGGTGGAGGCTTGGGTGGATATTGGGGTGCTGTTAGAAGTAATGGCGTTTCAACTGCTAACGGTAGTCAGTCTACTGGTAGCATACCTTTCATGCACGTAGTTGACAGTCAGATGCTTGCCTTCAATCAAGGCGTAACACGTAGAGGATCTTATGCAGCGTATATGGACATCAGTCACCCAGAAGTTGAAGAGTTCATCGCTATGCGTAAGACTACTGGCGGTGATCTTAACCGTAAGTGTCTTAACCTACACAACGGCATTACAGTAACTGATGAATTCCTAGAAGCTGTAAAAGCTGATGACCCTTGGCGCTTGATTGATCCTAAGTCTAAGCAGGCAGTCAAGACTGTATCCGCTAGGGACTTGTGGTGGCAGCTAGTGCATACTAGAGCAGAGACAGGTGAACCATACATTGTTAACCTAGATCGTTGTAACGAAGCTCTACCGCAGTCACAGAAGGACATAGGACTAGAGGTACGCCAGAGTAACCTATGCTCTGAGATTACCTTAGCGACCAGTGAAGAGCGTACAGCAGTGTGCTGCTTGTCTAGTGTTAACCTAGAATACTTTGATAAGTGGAAGGAAGATGAGCTATTTATTAGTGACCTAATTACAATGCTTGACAATGTGATTGAGCACTTCATTGACAATGCTACACATGGAGAACATGCTTGGCATAGAGAAGATACCTTCAAGGAGTTTAATGAGTATGTTCAAGAAGATAAAACAGGCTTTGCAAAAGCCGCTTATAGTGCATATAGAGAACGTGCGGTCGGTCTTGGAGCGATGGGTTTTCATAGTTACCTTCAACGTAATGGAATCCCTTTTGAAGGAATGTACGCCGCCAGCTTCAACAATAGAGCGTTTAAGACAATCAAAGAAAGATCTGAGATGGCTTCCAGAAGTCTGGCTAGAAACCGTGGGGAGGCTCCTGACATGGCTGGTAGTGGCCGTCGTAATTCCCATCTGCTTGCTATTGCCCCTAATGCTAGTTCTAGTATTATATGCGGTGGAACAAGTCCTAGTATTGAGCCTACAAGGGCTAACGTATTTACGCACAAGACTTTAACAGGATCGTACAAAGTAAAGAATAAGTACTTGGAGAAACTACTTGAAGAGAAAGGCACCAACACCGAAAGAACGTGGAAAGATATTGCTGCTGCTGAAGGCTCTGTTAAAGACTTACCGGAACTCACGGAAGAAGAGAAGGAAGTATTTAAGACAGCGCCTGAACTTAACCAAATTTGGGTCATCGAACACGCCTACCAAAGACAAAAGTACGTCTGCCAAGCGCAGTCAGTAAACCTGTTCTTTGAGCCACCACCGGCTACAGCACCACAGGAGGTACACGATGAGTTTCTGGAGTATGTTAATAGTGTGCATTGGACAGGAGCTAACAAACTCAAATCTATGTATTACTTGCGAACTACAGCGGCTAGAAATACAGAGAATGTTAACATCAAGATACCAAGGATCAACCTTGAAGACGGGGAGTGCCTAAGCTGTGAAGGATGATGCTGATGAAAAGTTCAATAACTTTTGTCTACAACAGTGGACAGAGTATGTGGAAAGAAAAAAACAAAAACAAGAAGAACCTATGAGTTACAAAGTGTATCTTAAAAGATACAGAAACTCATTCAAGAGATTTTATGGAGTATGGTACAATGATAGACCCGAAGATTAGCGCCATGAAGCGCCTGTACAACGCTGAGATAGACGTTTACAAGGCTGAAGTACAGAACTACCTAGACAATCCTGTAGGCGTAGGAGAGCATGGTAACTTGATTGAGACTATGGACAAGCTGGTACAGAAGATTGCTGAAGCAGAAGATAAACTAATTGTACTGGAGACACATTTTAATGAGTAATGTAGTTAACTTAATGCCTACTCAGGCAACCGCTGACGAGGTACTAGAGGACTGTAAGGGTGACTTTAAGCACGTACTGGTACTAGGGTGGACTGAAGATGATGCCTTGACAGCTAAGGCTACAGAGTCTATGGACTTGAGGGAGACCATCTACTTGGTGGAAGTATTCAAGCAAGCAGTAATTATGGCAGGACATGAAGTAGAATGAGTAATTATGAAAGGACATGAAGTAGAATGAGTGATGAACTAATACACTTGATTAGCCTTTGGGCAATGAAGCGTGGTATAGTTAACAACAGCACACCTTTAGCACAGTTTGCTAAACTTGTGTCTGAGATAGGAGAGCTAGGGGATAACATAGCCAAGCAGCGTGATGTGACTGATGACATTGGTGACTGCTTGGTGGTGTTAAACACCTTAGCCATAATGAATGACACTACCCTAGAGGAATGCCTGAAGGTAGCGTACAATGATATTAAGGATCGTAAAGGACACATGAACAGTCATGGTGTCTTTATCAAGGAAGGAGATGCAGCTTGAGCTTATTGGATACTAGAGATTACTACAAACCGTTTGACCATCCTTGGATGTTCGACTACTATTCACAACAGAATCAGATGCACTGGTTCCCAGAGGATGTACCTCTGCACAATGACGTTAAAGATTGGCAGACAATGACTGATGAAGAGAAGAACCTGTTAACACAGATCTTCCGTCTGTTTACACAGTCTGATGTAGACGTAGGTGCTGGGTACGTTGATCGTTACATGCGTATCTTCAAGAAGCCTGAAGCACGTATGATGATGTCTAGCTTTGCTAACATGGAGTCTATCCATCAACACGCATACAGCTTGTTGTTAGACACCGTAGGGATGCCGGAGGTGGAGTATAAGGCGTTCTCAGAGTACGAAGCTATGGCAGACAAGCATGAGTACATCAACGCTGTGAAGGTCACTAAAGGCGACAAGAAGAGCATTGCTAAGGCGCTTGCTATCTACTCAGGTTTTACTGAAGGCTTGCAACTCTTTAGTAGCTTCATCATCCTGCTTAACTTCCCAAGGTTCGGTAAGATGAAGGGCATGGGACAGATCATTACGTACAGCATACGTGATGAGTCCATGCACGTAGAGGCAATGACAAAGCTCTTCAGGGAGTTTATGCAAGAGAACATTGACCTGTGGACTGATGACTTCAAGGCTGAGATCTATCAGGCATGTCGTGAGATGGTTGACCTAGAGGATAGGTTCTTGGACTTAGTGTTTGAGCAGGGTGATATTCCCGGCTTAACTAAGCAGGAGATGCAACAGTACATCAGGTACATTGCTGACCGTAGACTGCTACAGCTAGGCTTGAAACCTAACTACGAAGTGAAGGATAATCCCTTAAACTGGCTTGATGATGTGCTTGGTGTAGAGCATCAGAACTTCTTTGAAGGTCGTGCTACTACCTACATGAAGGCTGGACTACGTGGTGACGTTGGGAAGGTTAAGTTTTCTAATGGTGAATGGGTAGCTTGAGTAGACTGGGGGCGCAATGCCCCCTTTCTCTCTACTGTCCTGTTAACATTCCTGCCTGTCTTTGCTGCCTAGAGCCTTGACCACCCATAGGAACATTACGCACCACAGGCTCCTGAGTTACTTCTGAAGCCTTCTCTGCTTCCTGACCTACATCTACACCAGCCGTAAGTAAGTACGCTCTAACTTGATTAGCGGCTGCTTCAGGAGTCTTAGCTTTAGTTTGTATCCTTAGCAGTCCTATGAGTACATCAGGATCTAACAGAGCTTGTTCTATTAGTCTTTGAGACTGTGTGCGAGTTAATTTGTTTAGAACATCTCTAGCAGCTTTAGAAGACCTGTTAGCTACTGCTAATGCTCCAGCCCCTGAAGTAAACTTAGATGTCATATTAAGAGCTAACATAGAAGCTAAACCTTCCATAAGCGGACTAGCAGCTAATTCAGCAGCCTCTTTATCAGTAAATCCTTTAGCAGGGTCTTTGAAAGAAATTTCAGCTATCTTGTCTAGCCTACGCAGAGAGGCCTGCTGTGCCGGTGTTAGCACTTCTTCAAACAGTTTCTTAAAACCTAAGTCTGTTTCCATCACAAAGTCTAAAGATTTAAACCCTTCAGCCCAGTTTAACGCTGTGCGTGTTCTTAGCTTAGTTAAAAATTCATCTAATACTACTGCTTGTAAGCCCTGTTCTACACCATCTACTGTAGCAACTTGATTTAACCTTCGTATATCGTCCCTAGCCATGCCGCTGACAACAGGATATATATTTTCAGGGTCAGCATTAAGTAATGCAGCTACTGAAGTTACGTCCCTATCTCTTAAAGAAGCAACTCTACCTTCTTTACTGGCTATGTCTTGAGCAACAGTTTCAATAGCGTCAGCTACAGTCCTTAACTCTGTACTTAAACCGGGAAACTGCCTTAACATAGGGCCGTAACTTTTAAAGAAAGACTCCTTACGTGGAGTGCCGTAAAACTTGTCTCTTAGAGCTTCCGTTGTTAGCTCTGCCGTAGCAGGAGCAGCGGGTAACTCAACTTCTGCAAGTGTTCTTCCTGTAGCTAAACGCTGCACTCTTTCAGCTTCTGCCGCACCTTTACCACCTTTCTTAACTATAGTTTCTAAGGCTGCTTCAGGAGCTAGTCTAGCTTCTTGATCTACATTAACTTGCAGTAATCTACCAATAGTGCCTTTGTTAAAGTTATCTCTAATAGACCTAGTGTATGCAGAAGCAGCTCTGTAAGCGTCTTTACTTCCTGCCTTGTCAATAAACTTAGCTATCTCTTTCTCTACTTGACTTAACAGCCTAAGTTTGTTACTTTCGCCTGCGGCTCTAGCGGCTCTCATGTCCTGTAAGACAGAGCTTCTATAACCACTTAAGAAACCAAAGTCATTCCTAAGTTGTACAGTTTTACCATCTACCTTTTTAGTGCCCATTTTAGCTTTTTGCTTATAGATGCCTGAAGGAACCTGTGCGTCAGGGATAGCCTCTTTACGTGCAGCACGTTCTAGTTTAGTTATAGCTGTTTTTAGGGGCTGTAAGTTCAAAGGTTCTTTCTTGCCAACAGCAGACCACATCTCGTTCTCAGTCTTCTTAGCTGCATCGTAGGCTTCCTGTGTAGCTGCTACAAACTTTAATGATTCTTCATCAGTAGCAAAGTCTCTACCTTCGCCTTGTAACCTATCTAGCTCATTTCTAGCTAAATCAATCTGATCATTTAAGTCATTAACAGCACTGGTAACGTACTTGTTAGCGGAAGTAACTACATCAACACCTGTCTTTGACTTAGGTATTTCTTTCTTTAAGCTATTAACAATAAGCTGGGTGTTGTCTGCTCTACCTCTAACAATAGCGTTGTTAACAGCATTGTAGTCAGAAGATAATGTTCTTAGTGTTGCTGATAAAGCAGGGTCTTCTACAAGCTGTGCAGTAGTTACTGTGCTAGGATCAATACCAGCATCTTCTAAAATTAACCTATTGCGCTCTATGTTAGATATGGCAGTTTCAGGGTCAGTAGCTACTTCTTGAAAAGTCTCTGCTGTACGTCTGTAAACACCTGCTTCAGTAAGAGGTAAATAAGCATCTTCAGCTTGTTTTACAACAACTTCTTTTAGTCTATTAGCAGCGGAAGGAGTAAAGCCTCCAACTAAGGCACCTCCAAGTTCTCCTACTGCTGACTCTGGAGCTATTTCTCTAGCTACACCAGCGCCTGTGCCTGCTGATGCGCCTAACAGCCCCTCTGCTGCTGCGGGAGCTACTGGCCTACCTCCAAGCATTGTAGCGCCTGCTTTAGCTATTCTGGGGCCTACAAGAGCAGCGCCCACGGCACCTTCTGTGGCGTATTCAGCACCTTTACTCAGGATACGTTCAAAAGCAGTGTCAATCTCAGCTATAGGGGCTTCAGCAGCAGTAACAACAGGAGTACCTGTGAGCCATTTAGTAGCTAAGTCAGCAGCATCAGTTACATTCATCTGTGGTGGAATATAAGCGCCTCCCGCTACTGAGTTAACACCATCAATAGCTAAGTTAACCACATCACCGGGAAGATCCAGAAGGTTAAATATACCTTTGTTAACACCTTGGGATATAGCACCAAAAGCACCTACAGGGTCAACACGAGCCTGCTGACTTACATTGTCTATAGCTTCTTGTTTTTTAGCTTGAGCTATTTCACCACGGCCTCTGGGGGTTTTTGAAACAGGAGTCTCTGGTGTTTCTACTAAAGAATCTAACTCTGCCAATACAAAGCGCATTTCATTAGCAGGCGCACCAGCCTTCTCCATTGTAATCAATAGATCTTCAAGTTCTTTTATCTGTGCTTGAGACATTTACTTAACTACCGTATTTAGCTTTAATAGATTCTATACTAATTTCACTTTGTTCACCACCTAAAAGTTGATTCTTTCTCAACTCTAAGGCTTCTTCAAATCTACCTTCATCTACTAACTTTTGTATTTCTGGGGTAATAGGTTGTGCCGATAAATCTGCTAGAGCATCTTTTAGTATAGAAGCATTTACTTCCCCTTGAGTTTTATCTTTAGTGTTTCTTACGAACCCTGATTGGTTAGCTATAGCAAAGCCTACGTAGTTATTTGCTAATTTTGTAAAAATAAGATTGTTGTCACCAAAGTCTGCTAAGGTAGGTACAAGAAGCTGTCTAAAATCTTCTTGTTCATCTATTTTAATAGCCGCTCCTGAAAGTTCTCTAGCTACTGCTTGGACAATACGTCTAGTAGAGTTAGCAACTTGACCAGCTTTTTGACCTAAGTTTTCATTAAACTGCACAAGCGCAGCAGTTCTTACTGGCGTATCAGCGGCACCTAAAACAGCAATCTTTTCTGCTTCATTAAGGCCTCCTAGCTGACTTGCTATGTTTAAGGTAGCTCCTTGAGCCTGCGCCATAAATGCTTGTTTAGTGTCTACTTCTGGAGCTTTACCTGTTTCTGTCTCTACTGCCCTTGTTTTACGTACAACTCCTAAGTCACTAGGAAACTTAAATGTTCTTGTAGAACTATCATACAGTTTCCCATCTTCTCTTTCTAAGAAAGAACGGACTTCCGTACCGCCTGCTTCACCTTGTGTAGGGTTAATAGCTACTTCAAAGTTTACACTGTTTGCTTTTTGATTCTCAGGCTTATAGAGTTTCTTAAAATCCTCTACAGCTAAATCAGATAATTCCCCAGCTTCAATAGAGGTTTGAGTTTCTTCTGGAACATCATAAAGAGTACCTAATGTAGCGTAAACACGGGTACGTTGTGCTTTGGTTTGACCAGAGGCTCTTTTAGCAGCAGCCTCCGCTACTTGTTCTTGTCTAAGTTTAGCTACAAACTCAGGGCCAACAGCAAAATTTTCGTAGTCATCTACATACTTTTCATACTCTGGGTTTTCTTTTAAGAAAGCTATATCCCCCGTTCTGCCTTTTGTTTCTCTCTCTTTAGCAGTCCTTGCTGCCTTTAGCTGTGAGGCTTCATTGGCTAAAGCAATAGCCACTTGTATGGCTTTAGGGTCATTGGAGTTAGCAGAAATAATCTGAGCACGTTGTAATAAACCTTCAGGAGACAAAGGATCTTTAACTTGCTTTAGTTCTTGCTGCATCTTCTCCTGTGGAGTCCTCATGTCCATCCCAAGCAAACCACCAATGCTTCTAGTAGCTAACTGAACAGCAGGATTTACTCCCGCTTGCTGAGAAGTAAGCATCCCAGAGACACCTTGAGTAGGTGATACTGTTAGAGGATTTATGCCTCTCATGTCAAAAATACTCATATGTATTCCTTATCTAAACAAGTCAATTAGCGAAGTGCCAATATTACCAATGCTACTAAACAATCCAGTGTTGGTGGCTGCTTGATTTGCTGCTTGCTGTTGTGCTGACTGAGCGCCTAATATACTACCATAAATGTTCTGCAAAGCATTTGTCCTAGCAGCTTCAGTCTGTAGTATATTTTCTAAACCAGCGGCCCTAGCTTCTGACATAAGACTAGCGCCTTCTCGTTGACCTAAACTGGCAATGTTAGACAAATTAACAGCAGGGTTTAGTGCAGCAAGTAATTGTGTTTCTGGTTGATATTGTGCTGCTTGTGCAAGACCAATGTTTTGTAACTGTCCTAATTGTAGTGCTTGAGGCAGTCCTGCTGCCTTACCACCAAGACCGAACATACTCTCAGCAAGTCCTGCTTGTTGTAGTTGCTCTGCTTGTGCTTGCTGTATCGCACCTAGAGATGCTCTAGCCTTAGCTTCTTCCTGTGCCTGTGCTAAAGCAAACTGCTCTGGAGAACCACCGAACATAGCTGTACGTAATCCTGTACGTCCCTGTGAAGCTAGACGCTCTTCCAATGCAAGCTGTTGACGTTGTTCTTCAGGGCGTTGAGTAGCTCTAATGCGCTCATAGACATCAGCTTCTCTAGCACCCATAGGAGCCATAGCACCCGTTAGGAAGCCGCCTACGCTCCCTAGAGCCTGCTGTTGAATACCTGATACATCTGGAGCTACTGCGCCCATACCGCCTACTAAGCCCCCTGTGAGAGCCTGTAGCTGCTGTTGTTGTGCAGCTTGTGCAGGAGACAATGAAGTAGTAAAGCCACCTTCAGGTGTTGCTTGAATACCACCAAAGCCAGTGGACACTGTAAAGGGTCTAAAGGCAGTGCCTTCTTGTGCTTCTCTAGCTATGTCTACAAACTGAGGCAATGTTGCTGCTGCCATTTGCCTAGCTTCATTCAGGGCATCCAAAGACAGGCCAGCACCAATTAACTGACCACCTGTGCCACCAAGGAAGCCACCTATGGCTCCTCCAAGGTTATCTAGGTCTCCCATTATTTCTTCAAACATCTCTTTATTCTCTCTATGTTAATACTGTTGTTATTACAGAAGCTGCTCCTGTTATTACAACAGTAACAACAAGCCAAGCCAGACGCTCCCACTTTTGAGAATGTGCTAGAGCCATCTCTCTAAGCTGCCGAAGTTCAGCAGTAGCTTCACCCCAGCGTTCACCACATTCTTTCTCATGTTGAGCTATCTTTTCTAAAGCTTCTAAAGCTAAGTCAAGTGTTTGCGTCTGTTCTTGTTGCATTACCAAGGAACTCCATCACCTGTTGAAGGAGTGATCTGCCCGTCAATGTTAGCCTGTAGTGATGCTTCCATGTTGCTCTGCCAGTCATCACTCTGCGCCCACACCCAGCCTAGAACGTCTGACTCTGTTAGGTCATCATAGGCGATGTAGCCTTCAGCAGAAGGGTCTGGCGTGAATCCCTGTGTGCCACAGGACGTTGCGTGGAAGGTGATAGCGTCATCACCAGTGCCTTCTGTTTGCTCTGCTGTAACGCGCCAATGCGCAACGACAACACCACCAGCAAGGTCGCCAATCAGGTCGCGTTCAAGGGTTGCAATAGTCCAGTTAAATGTAGCCATTAGTTATTCTCCAGTTGATGTACGCGACTGCGTAGTGATTGAATTTCTTTTACAAGCATTGGTACAAGCTTTGAGTAGTCTACGCCCATCATTTCTTCGGAGTCTTCTGGGGCTGATACAGCTTCTGGTGCAACAGATTGTAGCTCTTGAGCAACCATGCCGTACTTCTGGTGTGACCCGTCAGCCTTCCAGTCAAACGAACGTACTTGAATAGCGTCAATGTCGTCAGAAGCAGAAGGTGCGTCTACGATGTTGTCTTTGAGGCGTTCGTCTGATGAAGTGTTGTAGAGAACCGCTGTTGTGCCGTTTTGAGATATAGAACCAATTGAAGACGTGTTATGAATAAAGTAAGTGTAAACTGAACCACTGCCAAGGCTACTAACGTGTCCTTGCACGACAGATGCTCCTTCAACAGCCCAGTTGTTACTATTAACAAAACCAGTAGAAGTCTTCCCCACAAGCACGTTGCCGCTTGAGTCTATGCGCATGCGTTCTGTGCCAGCAGTGCTAAATAAAATTTGATTGCCTTGCTCTTCTATTTCAATTGCAACTCTATCAGTGCCGTCATCAACAACACCAAGTCTTAAATGACCGCCCTGACCAGAAACGCCTTCGGCTTCTATAAAACCACCGTAAGTTTCAGCCAAAGCGCCGCCAGATATTCTTAATCTAGTGGCACTTGAACCTCCATGTAGATGAATTTGTTCATCTGGTGAGTCAGTACCAATACCCACGTTCCCGCTGGCATCTATGCGCATGCGTTCGTTTTCACCTGCCGTCATGAACGTCATAACGCCATCGGCTTGTAAGTTCAAACTTGAGTTACTAAAGTCAAACTTAACACGACCGCGCTCTACACTATCCCTAGAAAACTGTAAAGACTTTGTACCAGATGCAGCAGCTGAATCGCTGAAAATCGCCACGTTGCCACTTGCATCTATGCGCATGCGTTCTATTTCATTTGCAGATGTTGAGGCAACATTAAAAGACATGTGCGGAGTTCCGCCGGAAGATCCGCCTTGAGCTGATACAATAGACCCTTTAATGCCTGCTCCTGCCGCAGAAGCATCGTCAGAATAAAACGACAACTTTCCAAAATAATCGTTGCTTGACCATGACGCATCATTTGTAGTGCTAGAAAGTCGAATCTCAGAAGTGTTTTTTACACCAGAAATTTCTAACTTAGCACTAGGCGAAGTCGTACCAATACCGACGTTGCCGCCGTTAAAATAACTAGACCCTGCTGAATCAATAGCAACTTTAGTTGTGTTTGTATCTTTGAGACGGAGGAAGCCCTTGTCTAAATCAACGCCAGAGCTGCCACGGCGACCTAACAAAGCTACTTCGTAATCAGCCGAGCTGACTGTTACGGTAGCACCGTCTGATTGAATCACAGCACCATCAGCCGTCACAGTACCCGTTACGTCAAGGGCCGTTGCTGGACTGCTAGTACCAATGCCCACGCTACCGTCAGGCATAATCGTCATTCGTGTTGCTGGTTCAGATGCTCCGTTTCTTGTTCCAAACTCTAACTTGGAAGTCCTGTCCGCTGTAGCGTCCCACGCCTGAGTCTTGGTCGCTTTTATATATGCTGAGTCAGTCACCGCAGGAGAATATGAACGATAGTGCTGAAACATCATTTGCGAACTATCGCCTGAAGCGTCTGTTGTGCGACTGTTAATAAGTGTCAAAGTTGTTGAGTTTGCTGAAGAAGAATCATTAGCAGTCACAGTCCCAGTAAACGTAGGCGATGCCAAAGGCGCTTTAGCGTCTATCTGTGTCTGTATGGCTGACGTAACGCCATCGACGTAGTTAAGCTCTGCCGTAGTCGCTGTAACGCCATCCAGAATGTTTAGCTCTGCTGTAGTGCTAGTAACGCCATCTAGAATATTTAGCTCTGCTGTAGTGCTTGTGACACCATCTAGGATATTTAGCTCTGCTGTAGTGCTAGTAACGCCATCTAGGATGTTAAGTTCAGCAGCAGTAGATGTGACACCGTCGAGTATGTTAAGTTCAGCGGCGGTAGCAGTTACACCGTCTAAGATATTTAGCTCTGCTGCGGTAGATGTTACACCATCAAGGATATTAAGTTCAGCAGTAGTGCTGGTGATACCGTCCAGCACATTTAGCTCTGCTGTAGTTACTGTAGCACCATCCAGAATCTCTAGTTCTGCTTCAGTAATTGTAGCGGAGCCAATAGTAAACGAAGTACCAATAGTAGGTGTGTTAAGCGTAGGCGAGGTAAGTGTCT
>UEXM01001582.1_pt1 | contig 18476 bp, 14 predicted proteins | sample 1796661 | NCBI WGS metagenome assembly UEXM01 (sample SAMEA4772469, study PRJEB27181) | metagenome | reverse complement strand
ATCAATTAAATCAAATTTAAGGAGGATTTATAATTATGTCTAGTATTGTACAAAGACTCACCGAGGGTGTAGTCAACCGTGATATGCGTGCCGAGTCCCACGCTCTTCTATCTAAGTGGAAGAAAACAGGTCTCCTAGAGGGTCTAGAGTCCGAGCGTAAGCAGAACACCATGTCCCGCCTACTTGAAAACCAAGCCAAGGAGCTTCTCCGTGAGAGCACCTCTATGGCTGCTGGTGATGTCGAAGGCTTCGCTGCCGTCGCATTCCCAATCGTTCGCCGCGTCTTCGCTGGTCTCATCGCCAACGATCTCGTCAGCGTTCAGCCCATGAGCCTCCCTTCAGGTCTCATCTTCTTCCTTGACTTCACCTTCTCGGCAGAAGGCTCAAGCATGCCAAGATCTGGCAACTCTTCAACCAAGTCTGTCTACGGTACCGATCAGGTCGCCAAGGGCATTCAGGGTGGTGTTGATCTAGTTGGCAGCACTTACAAGGAAGACCTCTCTGGTCCTCGCACCGTCAGTGCTCGTGGTTACAACTACGCTAGCCCAACTGGCTCTAACGATGGTGCTGTAACCCAGGCTCACATCACTGTTAAGAGCGCCTTCCTTCTCGACGGCGCTGTTTCTGACGCCAACAAGAAGGCTATTCTTTATGATGCCGACCTTCTAAGCATCACCGACTCCACTGTTGGTGTTGTTACCTTCGAAGCTGATGAGGCTGAATTGGCAACTGCTCAAGGCGCCGCCGACATGGACTTTGACAACCTAGGTGCATTTGTGCTTAGCGCTACTGCTCTAACCACTATTGACCTTGTTATTGACGCCCTTGATGACAACGCTAACGCTCAAATCCGTCGTCTAACCAGACGTGTCAAGGCTGCTGACTCTGGTACCGGTAACGCTGCCGTCCTACTCACAGTTGTTATTGCTGGTACCTCTCTTAACGCTGGCGACCTCACCAAGTCCAGTGCCACTGCTATCGCCATTGGCGAGTTCTCTTTCCCACTAAGAGATCATTTTGGCGCTGGTGGTGCTCTTGGTTCTGTGCTTGGTGGAACAGCTTGGGGTCTAGAGGGTGTCTCTGAGATTCCAGAAATCGACATCAAGGTTGACTCAATCGCAGTCACCGCTCAGACCAAGAAGCTCAAGGCTAAGTGGACTCCAGAGCTAGGTCAGGATCTAAACGCCTACCACAACCTAGACGCTGAAGTCGAGCTTACCTCACTTCTCTCTGAGCAGATTGCTCTTGAGATTGACCGCGAGATTCTTGCTGACCTCGTGAACGGCGCCACCGCCGCTACACGTTACTGGTCACGCGCTCCGGGTCTCTTTGTCGATTCCAATGGTAAGGAATTGGGCGCTTCTAAGGCTGCTCCTGACTTCACCGGAACCGTCTCTGAGTGGTACGAGACTCTCGTTGAGACAATCAACGATGTCTCTGCACAGATTCACCGCAAGACTCTCCGTGGTGGTGCCAACTTCGTCGTCTGCGGACCAGAAGTTGCCAACGTCCTTGAGTTCACCGCTGGCTTCCGTGCAAGCGTCACTCACGACGATGAGAAGGGTTCTATCGGCGCACTCCGCACCGGTTCACTAAGCAAGAAGTTTGATGTCATTGTTGACCCCTACTTCCTCCGCAACGTGATCCTCGTCGGTCGTCGCGGTGCCTCTTTCCTCGAAAGCGGCTATGTCTACGCACCTTACGTGCCACTACAGACTACCCCCACAATCTTCGGACCAGAAGACTTCGTGCCACGTAAGGGTGTTATGACCCGTTACGCGAAGAAGATGGTTCGTCCAGATATGTACGGTATCGTCATCGTCCGTGGTCTACTCGGTGAGGAATACTCTACCTGATAGTTGAGTTTTCACCCAAACCTAAACCCCCCTGTTATTGCAGGGGGGTTTTTGTATTTAGGTAACTAATTACAACAACTTGAGATGTTCTCCTTTGGGCGAGGCCACTGCCCACAGAAAGGTCTTACACCGAGGTGGCTGGTTTAAGATCATTGAATAAATCAAGTTATTGCAATAACATAATTATAAAGGAGAAAAATTATGAGTAGAAGAATCGCTCGTTCAAGATTATACGAGCTTAACAAAGTAGGTGAAGAATTAACTTCAACAGCAGGTCCAGCTATGTCTGGCAACATCGGTACCCAGAGCAGACTAAGGCAGGGTGAGTTGATAACAACTGACATCACAATTGACTTAGCATCCTCTAAGGGCGCCGCACACTCATTCGGTCCACAGGTTTCAGCTTCTGCTGGCTCCCTAAGTACCATTACTATTGTTGGTGTAAGTTCCTCAAGCGGAACTCACGGCAACGCCCAAATCATACAGCTTAACGCTACTTCTAGCGGTGCTGATGGTGTTGGTGTAATTACTGGTGGTGAGCTTATGTGTGTGGAAGCACCACTTGTTGGCGGTATAACACTAGGTGTTTACGCCGCTACCAACGCTAGTGGTTCTGGAGCCGACATGCTTGGCGGTGGTGTTGCACTTGCAGCCCTAGGCGCTCAGGTTGTTGGTAAGAACACAGTAATGGATCCAGATGTTGACATCGACAACAAGTACCTATACTTGGTTCACTCTGGCGCTGCTGACGCAAACTACACTGCTGGAAAGTTTGTTTTGAGACTTTACGGTTACAACGTCTTTGATGACGTTTGATGGTAAATTAACATGAGTCATCATTCTCACCTATTGGTTAAGAAAATTCAAAAGCTAAAAGCAGCCGAAAAAGAGGAGGCAGTTTCTGCCCCCGCTAAGGCTCCCGCAAAGAAAAAGGCACCTGCCAAACCCCGCGCGAAGACCCCTAGAAAAAAAGCTGTTAAGCCCGAGTAAACCAAACTATTGTTTGTTAGCCCCCCATCTACCAAGATGGGGGGCTTTTGTTTGTTCTTTCACTATTTACTACGAACAGGAGGCTCTATGAATGCCCACAAATTTACAACCACTATCAGAGACCAGCGCAATAATTCTGTCCTCAACTGGTTCTCAAGACTCTGTCGCTGCTGCTGTGCCATTTGGCGTATATAACGGGTCACAGTATTTCTTAACAGGCGCCGCAAAACAAGTAGACTTTGTTTATAAAAGACTTGGTGGCGACGTGGTTGACATTGAACTCACAGACGCCAATGTATACGCTGCATACGAAGAGGCTGTTTTAGAATACTCTTACATTGTTAACATGCATCAAGGAAAAAACATCCTCACAGATGCACTAGGCAAGGTCACAGGAACCTTTGATCACAAAGGTGATTCGTTATCTGGACCCTCTGGAGCCAATCTGCAATACACAAAAGTAACCCTTTCGTATGCGAATAAGATTGGAGACGCCGTAGCAACAATGGCTGGATTCGGTGGAACAACCCCGATCTATTCCGCATCATTCACAACCGTCAAGAATCAACAGGATTATGACCTACAATCTATCATCTCTGGCGCGTCTGCTACAGGACTAGACGACGACGGCAATGCTGTGCCTTATGCTGGAAAAGTTGGAGACTCCAGAGTCATAATCGATAAAGTTTTTTATCGCTCTCCACTAGCTATGTGGCGCTTCTATGGCTACTACGGAGGCATCGGTGTCGCAGGCAACGCCTCCACCTACGGTCAGTATGCTGACGACTCTTCTTTTGAGATTATTCCAACTTGGCAGAACAAACTACAAGCAATAATGTACGAAGACGCCCTTTACACAAGAACATCTCATTATTCATTCGAGATTCTTGATAACAAGCTTAGACTTTATCCAACTCCGCGCGGAGACGACAATTTTGCTGGTTACCTCAACCGCATCTGGGTTCGCTTCCGCGTAGCCGATAACTCTTGGGGCGAGACTGGCGATGTAAACACAGGTGTAGAAGGCGTCAACAACATCAACACGCTACCATTCGACAACATTCCTTACGAAAACATTAACTCGATGGGCAAACAATGGATCCGCAACTATGCCCTCGCCCTATGTAAAGAGATGCTAGGGCAGATTCGTGGCAAGTTCCAAACGGTGCCAATCCCCGGCGAGTCCGTGACCCTTAACTATTCTTCTCTTTTATCCGAGGCACAAAAAGAAAAAGATGATCTTCGACAGAAGTTGACAGACATGCTGAAAGAGATCGAATACACAGAACTCTCTAAGAAAGAACAAGAGAAGGTCACGGCAGCAGAAGAAACTCTTCGTCGCTCCCCGCTACCCATCTTCGTAGGATAACTAAATGTCAGATAACGAATGGTCCAGACCAGCATCACCTCCTCCTCCACTCTTTCTTGGTAAGAAGGAGCGCGATCTTGTAAAGCAAGTCAACGATGAACTTGTAGAAAAGGTTATTGGACAACAGATCCTTTATTATCCTATTGATATGGAAACAACTAACTTTCACGAACTTTATGGCGAGGCAGTAGAGAAAACCTATTTACCACCCGTAAGAGTTTATGCTCTGGTTAAGTTTGATGAAGACAACACATCTTATCTAGATTCAGTAGGAGTGGATAATGTTTCAAAGATTACAGTCCACTTCCACAAGCGTAGACTTACAGAAGACCAAGACCTATTTGTCCGCGAAGGAGACTTTGTTCTCTATGGGGATCTCTACTATGAGATTATGGGCTTATCTTCTGCTAGAAGATTATTCGGTCAAGTAAACCAAACATTTGAAATCTCTGCTACATGCAAGAGAGCACGCAAGGGACTATTCGATGCTACCTGATAACTTTGATTTCGCGCAACTACCCGAAGACAAGAAAGACTTCACTCTACAAGAGATAGGAATGTTGGGTTCTCGCATAGAGGACATCGACTATGCGATGATGTCTTGGATCAAAGAGGATCTAGATCTCACCACAACAACAAACGAAGGTTACAAGCGCGTGCCTGTTTTATGGCAGACTCCTGAGCGCGCATTCCAAATCAAGAAGAACAGAGATCTTAGAGAGCCCGACGACCATAGCTCTGGAGCAATTACTCTTCCTGTGATTACGGTCGAGAGAACAGCAATAACAAAAGATCCATCAAGAAAGGGCGGCTATCAAGCACAGATCTTTTCCAATAAACGAAACGGTCGCACTGGTCGCATGACCATCGCTAAGAGAATCAAGCAAGATAAGACTCGCAACTTTGCTGTAGTTGGTAACACACGCACAAACACTTCTGGAGATAGGCAGAAATACTTCCCGAGAGTAAACAAAAAGGTTGTTATTGAGACCTTATCTATTCCTATCCCCATCTACGTCAATCTCGATTACAAGATAATAGTCAAGACCGAATACCAACAGCAGATGAACGATCTAACCCAGCCCTTTATGACGAGAACAGGTCAGATAAACTCATTCATAATGCGCAGAAATGGGCATCTTTACGAGGCTTTCATCGACCAAGGGTTTAGCCAAAGCAACAATGTCGCCAATCTCGGAGAAGACGAAAGGCAGTTTACAAGCGAAGTAAGCATCAAAGTTCTCGGCTATCTAATCGGTGAAGGTAATAGCGACGACAGACCGATTGTTACTAAAGAAGAGAGCATAGTAGAGATAACTTATCCACGAGAAACAGTTGTTCCCGCAGGCAACGATAACTTTTTAATAGACTAGCCACATCCTGAAGTCTCTTTGGGACTAGTGCTACTATTTACATTATGATTGAAGGTGCTATATAGCACTATTTTTACAAAAGAGAGGTTCTTAGAATGTCAGTTAAAAGCTTTAAGTTTGTGTCTCCCGGCGTGTTTATCAACGAGATTGATAACTCTTTTCGCCCAACTAGACCAGATACAATTGGTCCTGTAGTAGTTGGTCGCGCCGCAAGAGGTCCCGCCATGCAGCCAATAAAAGTTGAGTCATACTCAGACTTTGTTCAGATTTTTGGTGACACAGTCCCCGGAAATGCCGGTGGCGATATCCATAGAGAAGGAAATTACCAAACCCCTATGTATGGTACTTACGCTGCCAAGGCTTTCTTGAATGCAAACGTAGCACCATTAACATACATACGTTTACTTGGTGTACAAAACGACAACAACACCGCCGGCGGTCGTGCTGGTTGGGAAACCACCGATAGCCCCGCCGAGCGTCTTTCGAGTAACGGCGGTGCTTACGGTCTTTGGCTGTTCACTGATTCAGATAAGTCATCCAACAACATGGGCACCGGTTCATTGGCAGCAATTTGGTATCTAGATGACAATTCCTCTGTCATGCTAAGAGGCGGATTGAACGGAGAAACAACTTTTGTTACTTCTTCTGCACGATCATTTATCTCAGTAAATACCAATAACAACTTTGTTCTTCGGTTATCCGGCGCAGGTGTTTCTGAAGAATACGAATTTAACTTCCGCGTTGGAGATGACAAGTTTGCCAGAAACGTATTCAACACCAACCCTCAAATAGGAAATACTGGAGCAAGCGACTTCTACGCAGCAGATGTAGAGAAGAATTACTGGCTTGGAGAGACATTCGAGCAAGAATTGGTAGATAAATCCCTAACAGGAACAGGCGTTTCAGGAATTATACTTCCGATAGCACAAGCCAGCGATGTTACAGTCGGACCGCACAAAAATCGTGTTGGAACTATAGAAGCGCAAGCTGGCTGGTTCGTTGGACAAGATTTGGGTGCCTCTGGCTCTTACAGCGCTGTGACTGCTCAAAAACTATTCAAGTTTATTGGTACAGGACACGGCGAGTGGCTACAAAAAAATGTCAAAGTTTCAATTCAAGACATCAAGCCCTCTAACTCAAGAACTTCAGAGTACGGCACATTCTCTGTTGTCTTGAGATCCCTAAACGACACAGACAATAGAGTAGCTGTCATAGAGAGATTCGATAACTTAGACTTGAACCCAGCTTCTGAGAACTTCATTGCTAGAAGAATCGGTGACATGAACATGGTCTGGAATGAATCTGAGAGAAGGCTAAGACAATACGGTGATTACCCCAATCAATCTAAGTTTATTAGAGTTGAGATGGATTCATCAGTTGACGACGGCGCTGCCGATGCAAGACTTCTGCCGTTTGGTTACCATGGTCCGCAAAAATACTCCACTGTAGCTGGCGTAAGAGAGTTATCAGATAATCCACTTGGGATGGTTTTTACAGGCTCGATTCCTGGGGCTCCTACATACGGAACCGTTGGAACTTTTGCAACAAGTAGTGCCGCTCCGCAGCAAGCGACTGCTTCCTTCTCTTTCCCTAGTGTCAGACTAAGACTTAGCTCTGCATACGGCGGCTTGGCAGATGAAAAGAACGCATACTTTGGCATGTCAACCACAAAGACAGCCACAGGAACATCACCGGACTTTTCTGTAGCAGAGCCACACAGATACTGGCCAGGGACCACAGCGACCGCCTACTACTTCAGCCTTGACGATGTCATTGTTGATGTAAGCGGCTCAGCAAACTACTTGCTTGGCTCTCGTGCTGGTGGAATAAGTCGCACAGCGACTAGTGGCTCCGACCACCTGTTGCAGACTGATCAATACAATAGATTTACATCTCCGTTCCACGGCGCTTTTGATGGATTTAACATTTTGAAGCCAGACCCCATGGCTAATCGCGAAATAGGCGGCAATCAGTTGAGCAACTATGTTCACAACACATACAAGCGCGCTATAGATACAGTTGCAGATCCTGAGTCTGTGGACATGAATCTACTGGCTGTGCCTGGACTAACAAACACTGGCTTGACTACACACATGGTTGATGTCTGCGAAGACAGAGCCGACGCAATGGCTGTGATTGACTTACCGAATGTCTACAAGCCAGTCGCTGAGGGCTATGAGTCCACCAAGCAAGCAAGAGTCGTGGGTAACGTGGTAACTTCCGCTAATGCACTCCGCGACCGTCAGATAGACTCCTCATACGGAGCTACATTCTTCCCTTGGGTGCAAACACTTGATGATCCTACCGGACAGCTTCTTTGGATTCCGCCATCTGTCGCAATGATGGGTGTACTTGCTTCTTCTGAGAAGCAATCACAGGTTTGGTTCGCTCCCGCTGGCTTCAATCGCGGTGGTCTTTCCGATGGCGCCGCCGGCATCTCGGTTACCAATGTTTCACAAAGGCTCACCTCTAAGGAAAGAGACACACTCTACGAAGCACGCATCAACCCAATCGCCAGTTTCCCAAGCTCTGGTATTGTGGTGTTCGGACAGAAGACCCTGCAAGAGCGTCCATCTGCACTCGACCGCATTAACGTGCGTCGCTTGGTCATCTTCCTTAAGAAGCAGATTTCCATCTTATCTACACAGATTCTCTTCGAGCAAAATGTGCAGGCAACTTGGAACCGCTTCAAGGGTCTAGTTGAGCCATTCCTAGCTAACGTCAAGGTTCAGTTCGGTATCTCTGACTACCGTCTCATCCTAGACGAGAGTACAACAACGCCTGACCTCATCGATCAAAACATCATGTATGCCAAGATCATGGTCAAGCCCGCTCGTGCCATTGAATACATCGCAATTGACTTTGTGGTGCTTTCTACCGGCGCATCATTTGACGATTGATAAACGGGGGCTTTTGCCCCCACCCACTACTTACTTATGAAAACAGGAGAACCTAACAAATGCCATTCTGGTCAACCAACTTCGGTCAAGACACAACTTTAAAAGATCCAAAGCGTAAACATCGCTTTACTGTGGAATTCCAAGGAATTAACGCAGCCCAAGGTGGAGCCCTATTATGGTACGCCAAGACAGCCACAAAGCCCAGCTTTAGCGTAAATGCTGCTGAGCACAAATACCTTGGTCACACTTTCTACTACCCAGGAAATGTAACTTGGGACCAAGTAACAGTCGAGCTTGTTGACCCTGTTGAACCAGATGTCACTGCTACTTTTGCTGACATCATGGTTGCTTCTGGCTACACTCCACCAACCGACGCTAACTCCCTAGGCACCGTTTCTAAGGCAAAGGCTACAGGCGCTCTTGGAACCGTCCTAATTACTCAGCTTGATGGCGACGGCAACCCAGTAGAGTCTTGGACCCTATGGAATGCTTTCATGACAAGCCTAAAGCAAGACTCCCTTGACTACACAAGCGATGAGCTTTCTACAACAACCGTAGAACTTCGCTTTGACTGGGCAAGAGTTGAGACACTCAACGATTCTTCTGCTGTCAACGGTTCCGGTGGCAACGAATTCTTCAAAGCCTAATAAGACAATATAAAACGAGAGGTGTAAATTGTCAAGAAATCAGGATCGCCTAGGCGGCGTTCAACAGCCTGATACGAGCCCTCCACCCCAACAAGGTGGTGGGGGTTTCTCGTTTGTAGTCCCCACAGAGTTTGTGGATCTGCCCTCACAGGGGCGTTTCTATGCACAGGGACATCCGTTACACGGACAAGACTCTATCGAAATCAAGCAAATGACTGCTAAAGAAGAGGACATTCTCACTTCGAGAACACTTCTAAAGAAAGGCGTCGCACTTGACAAACTAATTGAAAGTCTTATTATAAACAAGACAATCGATCCTTCTACTTTGCTAATTGGTGATCGCAATGCGATCATTATCGCTGCTAGAGTTTCTGGCTATGGCAACGATTATAGAACTAGTGTTCAATGTCCTGCCTGTGAAGAAAAGCAAAATTATGGATTTGATCTAAACTCTGCAAGTATTGTTTATGGCGAGACAAGAGAAGACTTGGCGGTTACAGACAACGGCGATGGAACAATCACTTGTGTTCTACCCAAGACACAGATTACAGTTGTTGCTAGGTTGCTAACAGGTCGAGAAGAGAAAGCTCTACTTAATCTAGGCAATAACAAGGGCTTGATTTCAGGGCAACTACAATCCATTGTTGTGAGCGCCAACGGTGACTCTTCCGCGCAAGCTATAGACTATGTTGCGAACAACCTTCCATCCTTCGATTCTCGCCATCTCAGAATGGTTATAAAGATGGCTACTCCTAATGTTGATCTAACTCAGCAGTTCTCTTGCGATGCTTGTGGGCACACACAAGAGATGGAGGTGCCGCTCACTGCGGACTTTTTTTGGCCTGACCGATGAATACAACGAGGGAGTTTATGAAGAAATTTTCTTCCTCAAGTATAACGGCGGTTGGAGTTTTTCGGAGGCTTACAGCCTACCTCTAGGGTTGAGAAGATGGTTTGTTCAGCGGACCATTAAACAGCTTGAGATGGAATCAGAAGCAATTAAGAAAGCTTCCAAGGGACAATCTAATTCCAGTTATCAGGAACTGACTCCCTCTAATCAGCCATCTATTCCAAAAGAATATGCTAGATAGACTTGGGCTCCTTCGGGAGCCCTTGCTTTTTGGATGGATGGCTATTTATAGGGAGAGGTGACTTTAGATGGCAGATGATCCAAAACAGTTAAAAAATGCCTTTGAAGCTTTAGCGAAACAGATCGAGGCTTTAACTGAAATTAACAAAAAGTTGCTTCAAGACACTGTTGCCGCTAATAAAAAAGTTGCCGACTCACAAGCAAAGACAAATAAAAATTTAGAACAAGAAATAGCCAACAGGCGCATAGTCTTAAACTCGCAGATAGCCCAGACCGAAGAAATCAAAAAGCAAGCAGAAGAGGCGAATAGATACGCTGAAAAACAAAAACTGCTTAACGATTATTATTCTCAAACAATTGAAAATTTACAAGAAGAAATCCGTCTAAGAAAAGAAAATGGTGAAGGCGTTGATGAACTTGTAAAAAAACTAGAAGAAGCCAAAAAGGGTCAAAAGAATCTAAACGATGAGACCAAAAAAGGCACCAAGAGTATAGAGAAGTATGGAGGCATTTTAAAAAATGTTTTAAAAGGAGATTTAAAAAGTGTCCTGACTGGAGTTGGAAAAGAATTTGCGGGTAAAAGCAAATTTATTCAAAAACAAATGGGCAACCTTGAGAGCAAATTAGTTCAAGTCGGAAAATCAGGCGGCAAAGCACTGGCTGCCCTAGGTGCCTCTGCGGTGGCATTGGCTGCTGCGTTGTTTATTGCAAAAGAAATTATTAAACTCGCTATCTCCGTTGAAAACTTAAGCAGAGAGATCCAAAAAGCCACCGGGTTGTCTAAAGACTTTACAAATGAGATAATGGCAAATGCCGATGCTGTCCGTGCTTTCGATCCACAAATGAAGATGCTTGGAGCAACCACTCAAGAGCTTGCGAAATCATTCAGCGACTTCTCTATGCTAAATAAAGAAGTAGCAGCAGATGTCGCTGTTACACTAACGGCTCTAACTGCTCTTGGGATAGGGGCAGGGGACTTGGCGAAGGGAATGCAGCTATCAACCAAGGCTCTTGGGCAAAATGCCGACCAAGCAGCACAAACGCAGCTTGAGTTGAACGCTTTGGCAAGAGACATTGGTGTTGCACCGGCAGAAATGGCTGCCAACTTTGCTGCCGCAGGTCCTCAACTTGCGAAGTTGGGTCGTGATGGCGTCAGGGCATTCAAAGACTTGGCTATTGCCTCCAAGATTACAGGTCTTGAGGTCAGCAGGCTTCTCGCTATTACCGAAAAATTCGACACCTTCGAGGGTGCAGCAGAGCAGGCTGGTAAATTAAACGCAGCATTGGGCGGCAACTTTGTTAACGCTATGGAGTTGATGACCGCAACCGATCCTGCCGAACGCTTCGGGATGATTAGGGATTCTGTTCTTGATGCTGGTTTGGCTTTTGACGATATGTCTTACTACCAGCGCAAATTCTACGCCGACGCAATGGGGCTATCAGATGTTTCTGAGTTAGCTGCGGTAATGTCAGGCAACATGGAATCCCTAAACGGAGAAATAGGCAAGACCGCCGCAGACTACGAAAATGCAGCCAAGATGGCAGCAGACTTTCAATCAGTCCAAGATCAAATCAAAAACGCACTTCATGCTCTTATTCCAGTTGTTCAGCCGCTCGCTGAGCTAATTGGCGATCTTGCTTCTAAGATCTCTAACTTTGTAACAGAGAACAAGGAGCTACTAAGATCAATAGGCTATGGCTTATTGGTTGCCCTCGCCGCAGTCGGGGTTGCTTTGGCTGTGGTCGCTGGTAAGTTTATTATTATTGCTGGTGCGGTCATGGCAGTGGTTACTGCCATAGGGGCGCTTATAAATATTATGTTGCATAAAAGGAATTCTCCAACATTCTTTGAGAGCTTGCTGGAGACAGCAGATAGGTTTGATAAATTAAGTGGTTCCACCAAAAAGTTTGCTGTTGAAACAGAAAACACATCAACCTCTGTCGATCAAATGAGAAATTCAATGAGCCAAGCAACAGCTAACAGGGCAGGAGCCCAAACAATCGCTAACAGCAACGTAATGTCGAGCGCAGTCGATAACGCGGTCAACAACACAACAAACAACTATGGTCAGCAAGGCAGTCAGAACATCATCGTAGAACTCGACGGCAAGAAGGTCGGCGAAGGCGTGATGGGCAAGTTTGCTAGAAGCGCGGCGATGGTGTGAGAGAATAAAAAATGACACAAAAACTATTTGATGTAAGAAAATACCAAGATGAATTGCCAACACTCGTAGATGGCTCTGATTCACTCGCAAACCAAAGAGAAATGGTAATCTCTTTCTATCACGTCCCTTCAGGGAGAAGCGTATTTTTCAAGGCTTTTATAATGGCTTTTACTGAAACTTACAATTCCAACTTTACTCCAACAGAAGCATTTGGTAGAACAGACCCAATCTATCAGTACAAAAACACAACAAGAAAAATCTCGTTGACTATTGAAGTCCCCGCCGCGAGTGAGGGTGAAGCTTACGAAAATCTTGGAAGAGTCTCAGCCCTTGAGCAAATGCTCTATGCTTCTTACACTGGGGACTCCAACAATGCCCTAAACATGACCCAGTCACCTCTTATAAGAATGAAAGTGATGAACTTGTTGCAGAAAAGTTCTACTTCATTTTCAGATAGTATTGATGACCTTGTGATGACCAACAATGATGATAGTGAAAAACAATTCTTTATTCAATATCAATCAACTTCGGAATCAGATCGAGGACTACTGGGGATTATTGATAATCTTACAGTTGATCACAATATCACTGGTGATGATGGTGTTTTTCACAAAGGAATCAACACGATTCTTCCTAAAAACATTCAACTAAGCCTTGGGTTCTCTCCCATCCACGAAACAACTATAGGTTGGGGAGACAATAAACAACAAACAAATAATCTATTTCCTTACGGAGTCAAAACAACCGAAAACATTCTACTTGGCTCTCCGGCTAACGCCCTACCAGCTTACAAAGAACAAGTTGAAAAAGAAAAAGCCGAAGAGCAAGCAAGAAAAGTAAGACAGCAACACATTGATAATGCAAAAGCACGCTATGGCGGCGTCTTAGGAAACATGAGAATGAACGCAGATGTTCGTAGAGCAGGGAGAGGCAATGATAAGGCTTTGATTAGATTGAGCGAAGGGTCAATGGCTGGTATTGAAGGTGCCGATGAGGCACTTAAAGAAGGCTTCGAAGGATACATCGAGGATTTCATCGAATGAGCGACATCAAAAACTTTACATCACAAACAATCATAAACGACATAGACTTTTACAGAGAGTTGCGTGAGCGCAGAGGTGTAAAACAAATAGAACAATTTACAACACCACGTTTAAGGCAACCAACAGTCTCCGATAGAATGAGATTGAAGACCTCTACACACATCTGGAAATACGGCGATAGATTTTACAATCTCGCACACCAATACTATGGTGATGCCCGCTATTGGTGGGTTATTGCTTGGTTCAACGGCATTCCCACAGAAGCCGAAGCAAACACGGGTGATGTGCTTGAGATTCCATTAGACATCAGCGAAGCTTTGCTGGTCTTGGGGGCGTGATAGATGACATGTCTTAAAGGACAAAATCTTGACACTTTTTTAACAGTTGGTGATCTTGGAAAAATACTAAATGAGGACTTACACAACAAATCAGTCGATTGGAATAGATTATTAATTAATGTCAAACAAAAATACGCTAACAATGGACAAACGCCGCCAAACGATTTGGCTACCAAGCCCGACACAATCTATCCTGATTTTATAACAAAAAACTCTGGTGCGGACGGATTTTTCAATAAACTTTATAATTTTTTAAACAACTACAAAAAAGCTACTGCCGGAGTTTCAAATATCAGGAATTTTATAAGAAATACAATTCCTGATAGGAGTCCAGCCGATTTCACATTGATAGAATTTGAAGAGTTGTATAATGCCAATCCGCAACTTCAAGCTTTAGACACATTCGGAGTAAAAGAGGCGCTCGAAAGTATAAATAATCTAGCCAACGATCCGAGGAACGGTCTAAGTTCCGATTGTTCTAAACCACAAGAAATAGAAAAAAAGTTAGAACAACTATACATCGATGCAGCGAGCCAATATATTTACGGTTCTTATTTTAGTGAATCAGGTACGTTTAGTGGCGAAAGCATTGGTTATAAAGACTTTTATAATGCTTATGGAGATGCAGAGGCGCAGAGAGCATTAGAAGAAAAAGCAAAAACAATTCAAGGACAAGAGGACGCTGCACTGGGCGACCTTAAAGGATTGTTTGCCGACAAAGCAATCTATCAAGAGCAATGTTTTCTCCTTTCTCAACTAACTTCTTTGATCGCGCTAAAAAGAAAAAACCACATTCCACGACTCCCCTATGTCCCAGCAGTCTCTACTGTCAGAGGCACTTCTGAGAAAGAGGGGGCTGAACAAAAGACTGAACCGATTAATAGCAACGCGCCAATTTTAATCTACGATGAACCATTTGGCTTTATCAATAGATTAACGCAGGCACCCTATTCAAGAGAGTTATTTAATCTCACAACAGATAAACTGTCTTCCCTTGTTCCGACGATAAAACTCTACAAAGTCCAAACTGATCCGGGCACCGGCAAGGATGTTGGTTATGTTGAGATAAAATTTGACACAAATCCCGCCGTCAAATCCTACGCTGGCGGCAAGAGTGCCCTCGATTTATTTAGAAACAGCAAAAAGCGTGGCGTCGGCGTTGGACTCAAAGACTTTAATTTCACTTTCCACGGGTCAGACCCCTTTGCTGCCAAGAAGGCAATTCAAGCGAAGCTAAGCATTTTTGCTACAAGCTTTGGAGACTTGATTCAAGATAGAAGAGGAGACTACACAGCGCTGGCTCAAGAGTTTAGTAAAAGAGCACCACTGGCAAATTACAAGTTTGCCGATCTTGCTCTCAAGACCGGTCGGACACCTGATGACTTGAGGACAAAAATGAGCGAGATTCAAAAAGATAATCTCGATAAGCTGAATTTTAGACTAAAAGTTGTAATGGGTTGGGCAATTCCTCAAAACTATCTCCCAACTTTTACCAAACAAGAAAAAGAAGCGGTAAATGATTCTTTTATAAACATAAATCTAACCCCAACAACGCACGAATTTTCTTTTGATGAGATGGGTGGAGTCACATTTGATGTCAACTATCTTGCTTACATAGAAGATTATTTCAACAACTCGATGTTCAATATTTTTAGTTCCAAAGGGATCGAAGGTAACAGGATAGGCAGAAAGCTGTTTTATGAATTTCTCGCCAATGAAAAGTGTGAGGCTGATGACATCTCCAAAGCTAAAGAAGTAGATGCAAATTTCATTCAACAAGAGAAAGCACAAAGCTTCGCAAGAATAACATCACAGCTAAGTGGACAAAAGAAAATTCTTTATTACAATCTCAGCTACGAGCAGATTTCTACTTTTTTGCAAACTGGTAGGCTAGCTGGAGGGATTCCAAAACCCACCAATGATAATGGACCGAATGTTCAAAAACTAAGAGATCAATTCAAGACTGCAATTGAAAATTCGGGTGCGGAAGATGACAGCACCATACAAAGCTTACAAATTTCTCTGGTTTCTACCTCAAGAGATTCAAATAAGATTTCCTTTTTCTACATCTCTGATTTAATTGATGTGATTATGCAAAACATTGAAGAATCATTAGAAAAACTCACAAGCGACCTGAAGGGTGGAGACAAAAGTGCGTTAAATTATTATAACAAAATCTCTGGAACTGGTCCTAATTTTAATAAAATTAAACAAGAATACAATAATTTCTTAGATCAACTAACTTCTTCAGAAGTTGTAAATTATAATGACGGCTCATCAGCCACCATAACAAAAAAGACTTCGATAGTCAAAGAAATTGAAAAGCTTATGAAAGCCAAAGAACAATTTAAAAAATTGAGAATTGTTCTTGGACCAATGGAAGTTAAAGATCCGTTTGACGAAAATAAAATGAGCTTCTGTTCCATTGGAGACATCCCAATTTCTCTTAACTATTTTACAGAATTCTTGACTGAAAAGGTCTTGAGCAAAGATCAAGCCTACTACCCCATAACAAACTTCATAAAAGACATTACGAATGAATTGATTCGCAATTTTATAAATAATGATAGTTGTTTCTCTTTTAACACTAAACAACGAGTTAGGCTCAATAGTTCTGTGATAAGTGGTTTTAATGATTCCAACATACCTGCGGAATATGGTGACGACATCACTTACTACATAGACACACACAATGATCCAACCACCAAAGAAGAGTTTATGGCTCAATATGGTGTTGGTAATGTATTCAATTTGAGTGATCCCAAGGCAAGAAGAATAAAGCCAGTAATAAATGTCTCAGGTCCATCACGTCTGCCAATTGATGTCGCACAACCAGATAGAGAAGTTAACTACTATGTTTTTTATGCTGGACGTGCCTATCCAACAGGAAAGATGCGGGGAAACGAAGAAGAAGATGCAAGAGATGGAATCTTTCATTACATCTTGGGCAAAGATCGAGGGATTGTAAAGAATATCTCTCTTGACAGAACAGATATGACTGGGCTGAAGGAGCTTCGTTTTGAGCAAGAAGGTTTTGATGGTCTAACACAATTGCGAGAAGTCTATAACGCCAACATCGACTGTCTATTGAACATGCATACTTTCCCTGGGACGTATATCTATGTAGATCCTGCGGGATTCTCTCCAGAGATGAGAAAAGATGAGAATGGTAACGACTTCACACAGTTTGGAATTGGCGGCTATTACATGATCACCAGATCAGAACACTCCATAGGTCCCGGTAAAGCAGACACCAAGATTACCGCTAAATGGGTCGCTGACACTGGAGGTGGAAACGAAGATCTTAATAACAAAAAGCCAGTCGTAAGTGATGCAGAAGATAAACCAAAGAAATGCACCACCTCAAGACGAAAAGCTTCTTTAAATACTAATAATCCTTCTAACACCGGAAGCAAAGCAGTGAATGAAATAAATAAGAGAACCGGTGGCACTGGGTTTATCTTCGAAGCAGGTAAAGCATAATGTCAACATTTTACAAAGAAAATAACAATGAAACCTCCCTGGAATTATTTAACAAGAAGCTTGTCTACAAATCTGATGTCTTAAAAACAGGTTATCCAAATCTTATAGATTTTACTTTTGCAGAAAAAGCACTTTATGGAAAAGTAGGCAGGACCTATATTCCAATAGCTGCTAATCCAAGCTTAGTTGGGTTTAAGAATTTTATAAGCTCAGGCAACCCAAGACAGAACCTACAGGCAATAGGTTTTGTAGTTGATGCCTTTGAAGCTTTAGCACAGCAGTTTAAGAAAGCAGAACAATCAGGCAAAATCTATTCTAACGATCCTAATCTTACTAATCTAAAGGTTTATAAAAGCTATAAATCAAATAATATTAGTTATGAAGAATATCAAATTAATTTTATAAAAGCTTTAAAGACAAATATGAATATTAATAATATTCATAATTTTCAAACATTCATAAAAGAACTCCTAGCTACAGTTAGTATTGTAACAAGAACCTACCCTTTGTCAATGCCAGCTTACACAAAAAGTAAACTAAATAGCCTGACCAATAGTGGTCTTGCTTTTGAGATTGCCGATGCACCCTATGATAACGATGATCAAAAAATAAATGATTTTGTAAACAGCAAGAACTGGGAGTTCTATGTAAACGCTTGTAACTCTTATGGTTTTATGATCGACATCAGCGCTCCCTGGAGATTGATCGCCGACATTGACTCTGAAGCTATGATGGGTTATGCTAGTGCTTATGGACTTAGAAGCACCGATGCAATCTTGGCTTTGGGGTTCTCGACAACTCACAATAGATTCTATAACCAATTACCACAGCAATTATTGAGGCTCTACAACGAGATGGTCCCAACACACATTCCAACATTTGATGAATGTGGTTCCAAGATTATAACCACAGAACGCTACACTCTTCAGTCACTACAACAAAAATTCTCAAATGATTTCTTTATGAAGTTTTATTTCGATCTCAGGTTCTCAGAAGAAGAGAGCACCTTCAGCAATGCAGAGAAACAGAGGATCATCAATGATTGCTTACAGCTTTCGAGATCATCCGATAATCGTGCTGCTTTAGGGACTTTCGAGCGTTACATCAACCAACCATTTGACTACAGAGGATCCTTGAGTTATCTTATAGAAGCACAGAGACTCAGAGAGGACACATGATTTTCCAGACACTTGACGACAAGTCAGAGTGTGTCGGCATCTAC
>UEXM01001581.1_pt1 | contig 18478 bp, 10 predicted proteins | sample 1796661 | NCBI WGS metagenome assembly UEXM01 (sample SAMEA4772469, study PRJEB27181) | metagenome | reverse complement strand
CGCCGGCGCTGTTACTATTGCATCAGTTAGTGCTCAAAAGGCTGCAGCCGACGATACAAGAGGAAACTTGTCCTTTACTGATATCACAGCGTTGTCAATCTTAGATAGCGGAGCTGGCGACGACACTGCTGGCGTTGCTCTTCGTCCAGGTGCTGTTAATATCATTAAGAGCCCAGACTTTGGTGCATCACACACTGCTGTCAACAACGACGGCACTGGCTCAGGTGACAATGCTAAGCTTACATTGGGTGACGGAGATTATCAGGGACAAGAGACCACTATCGTTAGAGCAGTTCCTGGAAGCACAACCGCATTAGGTGTTCTCGTTGTTACTCTTTCACACCTTCGACACCTTGACGGTGGAGATGTTGTTGACAACGAAGATCTTACGCTTCAAGCACACGCCCAAGCCGACGGATCCCCACTTTTTAAGTGCATTTGGGACGGAACAGCTTGGATGTCTCTCATGGGTGTTGCAGAAGCTCACATGGGATGGTCAGGCACAACGGCTTCCTAATAGGTAGTTGATTATTATGCGCGGAGACAGCCTTCTAAAGCTAAGAGAATTAGTTGATGACTTGAGTGATCGTGATGAGCAACTCAAGAGGGACGTTTCTGCGTTTAATGACTTTTTTGAGCATTTCCCCGTTCCGGTCACTGTCTGGTCGACAAACCGGAACGGGGACGTTCTCACCTGTAAGGGTAATGCAATTCAATGCGTAGATGCTTCATGTGTTGAAAAAATGTTTAAGTGCCCACATCTAACAAATTATATCGTACAGGCTCACAAACAAGTTATAGAAGGAAAAACTGTTTCTTTTATGATTGAGTCAGGCGATCCTATATTTTACGTACATGTTGTGCCAAAGATAGATGATCATGGCCAGTTCGCTGGTGCCATGGGATTGGCATGGGATATTACATCCAATGTTGCAATGCTTGGGCATGCTTCTAATTCTATAAAGTATCTCAAAGAAGGTAGTTTAGAACTAGGGTTAGATCTTTTAAATGAAGCCGTTGCGTCAAGCCGTCTTCGATCAATGATTGAATCAGGTATACCGATGCATCGAATGCCTGACATGGGAGAAACTTGAATGGGTGGTGATAGTCAAAATGGCTGGAACGAATACTCACGATTAGTTCTCAAAGAGCTTGAAACACTCACTGACGGTATTACAGCTCTAAGAGAAGAAATTTCAGATCTTAAACAAGAGATAGCACTTCTAAAGTCAAAAGAAGATAAAGTTTCTGAACTAAAGATATGGAAAGAAAAGATCGACGAGGTTGCGTCGCCTACGCAGCTCAAAGCATTGACAGACGATGTCGAAGGCTTGAAGGTTTTCAAAACCAAGGCAGTTACAGTTTTTGCAGTTGTTCAGTTTGCCATGGCGGCTATTTTATTCGCCATGAAGTTTGTGGGTAATGGTTAGACCAACCCAGTAGTTTGTTGTTTGTATTTGTTAGTTTATTTGGATAGTTAATAGGGGTAGACCCTAGGAGTGTTACGTGGCATTATTTGCAAATACATTGACCCCAACACCGTTTGGAATATTTGACGAAGAGGTACAGTTTCAAAACGAAGCTGACGCCATGGTCACGTTTGTTAAGCGTAAGCTAGGCGACGATATTCTATCAGTTGAGCTAACTAAAAAGCAGGTGTGGGCTTGTTTTGAAGAGGCATTTCTAGAATACGGCTCATTAGTCAATCAATATCAGGCTGCATCACAACTTTCTAATCTAATTGGCGCTGCTACCGGATCAGACATCTCTGGAATGGAACAGAAGTTCCCTAGAGAGAATCTAGAGCTTATCATGAGACGTGCTGAACCTTATGCCATGGAGGCAGGGCTCGGAGGCTCCTATCATACAATCTCTGGGTCTATTAAACTGGAATCAAGACGACAAGACTACGACATTCTGAAGGAGCTCAAAGACGGAGACGGGAACCTGATATATTCAAGTTCTGTTAATAATCCGCCAACTAGGCTTAAGATTATGGAGGTGTTTCACTTTTCACCTCAAGCCGCCTATCGATTCTTTGATACAACTTCGGCACTTAACTACTTAAACAATGAGTTTTCTTTTGAGTCGTTTACCCCTGAGACTGTATTTTATGTCTTGCCTGTTTTTGAAGATGTTCTAAGAGGTGGTCAACTCAAGCTTTCTCAAAAAGTTAGAAGATCAAACTACTCTTATAAGATAATGGGAACACAAATTAGAGTGTTTCCAGAGCCTACAAATTCAAACCCCATGAGTTTGTTTATAAGAATTGGTGTACCACTTGATCCGCTAAACCCGTCATATGATGATGGCACCATTGACGGTATGAGTAACTTATCAAACATACCGTACGGCAATTTAAAATTCGCCAGAGTAAACAGCATAGGGCGCCAGTGGACCAGACAGTATACTTTGGCACTAGGAAAAGAATTGCTGGGTCTAGTAAGATCAAAATTCGCTACCGTTCCGATTCCAGGTGGCGACTTACAATTAAATGGAGCAGATCTTATAGCACAGGGCCGGGAAGAACAAACAAATCTTCGCACTGAACTAAAAGAAATGCTTGATAGCATGACATACAGTAAGATGCTTGAAGACGAGGCAAATGCCTCAGAAAACCTCATGAGAATTCTTAAGAATATTCCCATGCCGAACGGATTAGCCATATCGATGGGCTAGGAGATATAAGTGGCTAGGATATTCATAACACCCCGAGAAATTGATTTTGTATCTCACATTACTAAAGAGATTACAAAAGACGTAAGAGGACAAAAGATATACTATTATAGAATACGTCACGATATCACTGACGTCCATGATGTATATGAAGAGGCCCCTGAAAAAGTTTTTGATCCACCAATTGAAGTTGAAGCAATGGTGGAGTGGACACCAGAAGAAGTTAGAACAAATCGTTTTGGTAGTGAAGAATTTAAAAGCATCGAAGTCTATATTCAGATGCGTGATCTAATCGACCGGGGTTTTGAAGTTACAGCCGGCGACTATTTTAGTTATGGGTCAATATTTTTTGAAATCACCTCTGTTGTAGTTGACAAGACTATATTCGGTCAAATTGAACACAAGACTGGATTTAAAGTCACTGGCAAGCAAGCTCGTGAGGGTCAAATTGATAAATTTGCAATCGGTCCAACATCTGAAGATCAAAATGATCCAGACTCTGTGCAGACAGAGTTTGTTCAAAAGCGAGGATTGGCTGAAAATAGCGAAGGCCCAACTGGAGACAAAAGGGCGCTTATTGAAGACGGCAAACTTGACCCACCAGATGAAGGACCTGCTAAAGTTAAAAAGGATTCGGGGTCTATTAAGTCTTCGTTTTACGGAGATTAAAAATGTCTACTAGATACGACAAACAAATAGAATCTGCAAATACAGTCGCAGGTGGCTACGAAGGAAAAGACGCAGGTGATATCTACGTTCCTCCTTGTACTATTGAGGATGTTGATAGGGCTGTATTTAATCTGTTTGAAAATCAAATACCGCTTCAGTATGAGCATAGAAAGAAGCAAAAAAGAATTCCAGTTATCTTCGCCACTGGTGAACGATTTGCTGTGCTTAGAAGAAAAAAGCCGCTTAAAGACAAAAACAACGCACTTATTTTGCCGCTTGTATCAATTATGAGAACCGGAGTTTCACAAGAAGTGGCTCACGGAATGGCAACAAGTGAAACACAGACTATTACTATTAAGAAGAAGATATCAAAAGATAGTGACACTTATAAAAGACTGCTTAACAACGTTTTCAAAAACATGGATGAAGCAGCATCGACAGGACATAAGGACGGACAGCCCGGCGCTGAGCCAGGCAAGGTAGCTACTAGAAGAGGATCAAAGTCCGCAACTATGGACAGTAGGCAAGGACGCCTTTTAGCACCTTCACTAGGTGATAACATCTATGAGATATACACCATTCCTCCTGTCAAGTACTTCACAACAACATACGATATTACATTTTGGGCGCAATACACACAGCAGATGAATGATATGATTACTGCGCTTATGAGCTCATACCAAGATAATAATCGTAGAACTTTCAAACTAGAGACTGATAAGGGTTACTGGTTTGTAGGATTTACAGATGCTGATATGTCGCCTGGCAATAACTACGATGACTTTACAGACAGCGAGAGATTAGTCAGATACAATTTTACGATGAGGGTCGGAGGTTATATGGTCTTACCAGAATTTCCCGGTTCTAAAACAGGAATTCGTAGAACAATATCGGCACCAGACATCACATTTGATGTAACACAAGCAGGGGATCTTGCCCCTGATTTTTTCCCACCAGTCGCGTCAGGCTCACCAAGTGATTATATCATGGAAGATTTATTGACAGAATCAGATAGTTATCCAGGTGCAGCAATTGGTCATGCCGGTAATTCAGCATTAGCATCAGTTGACTCTAGACGAGCAGGATCTATTTCAAAGACTCTTGCATCTGAAGGATCTTCTGGATCCGGAGGATCTTCTAGCGTTAATTCAAGTTCCGCAACAGGAGATACTAAAATGGGCGGTTTTACAAAAGGAAGAGAACAGGCCAAAATGCGAAGAATGGTAATTGATCCATTTACGGGAAAAAGAAAATGGAGTTTAGTTACTGTCATTTCAAAGGACCAAAGGTCCGGCGAGACAGTGTACCGAGAAGGAATTACGATCGATCTCGGTAATTTGGGTTAATTATTTCGAGGTTCCTTGTCTTTATCTATCTTACTGACCGGGAATTTTGAATCAAACGTCAATACTTATCTTAGGATGACACGAGTCTAAGGAGAATCATTCAATGGCCGAGCAGACATTTAGATCACCTGGGTTCTTTGAACAGGAAATAGATCTCTCAGCTAGAGTAGCCACGCCGCTGGGCGTACCAGCAGGCGTAGTTGGCACTGCAGAGCGAGGACCAGCATTTGTGCCGGTCACTGTGGGATCACTAGCAGATTTTACAGCAAGGTTTGGTTCGCTAGACCAGGACCGTTTTGGTCCGTATGCTGTGAGAGAATTTCTTAAGAACAGGAATGCAGTTACTTACGTACGTACTTTAGGTGCGGGCGTTATCGAAAACGATACAGATATTAGCAATTTTGAACAAGGCGGATACGCTAAAAATGCAGGTACTGTATTAACAACAACAGCACGCGACGGAGCCACAGATGGCCAACACGGTGCTGTTACGTTTATCGTCGCAGAACACAGAACCCGGGCCGATGGTGCCGGAAACGAAGTTGCAGGGTATCCATTATTTAGCGACAACGATTCATTCGGTGTTGCAGGAAATATTGTTACTCTTGTAAGAGCCGTCATCTTAACAGATGAGGGAACAAGAATCGTACCAGCAGTCGCAACCTCCGGAACAACTGCCGCAGCAGCTTCTGGCGAAGCCGCGCTCCGAGCCGCTGACACTAGAAAGGTGAATGCACACAAAGCTACGGGTCGATTTGCACTATGGATTGCACAAGATGCCGACGGTGCTGATATCACAGCAGCAAATGCAAAGTCTTACGTTGTTTCACTAGATCCTAGCGATACTATGTACATTGGAAACGTTCTTAACACAGATCCAGACCAGTTCGCAGCTCTTAAGCATGTACTATATCTAGACTATGCTGTTGAAGATGAACTAGCATCTGTTAAGCGACACTCCTCAGCCGACGCCGCGAAGGTTGGTGTATACATTGGCTCACCCTCTTCAGATACAGATTCCGGATTTGATAAGACTTCAAAACACATGAATTTGTTTGGACGATTCGACAGTAGATTTACAACTGCCAGAACTCCCAATATCATCTCGCAGCCATTCGGTGAGTCAGAGCATGACTTATTTCACTTCGAGACAATCGATGATGGTGCTGTTGGTAATACACAATACAAGATTTCAATTGCCAATCTAAGAAGATCAACAGATCCCAACAATCCGTACGGAACATTTGATGTTCAAGTAAGAAGCTTTGGTGACACTGATACAAATCTTGAAGTTTTGGAGGCATTTCCAGCATGCTCGCTGGATCCGAATTCTGAAAACTACATCGCCAAGAAAGTTGGCGACAAGAAGGTTTTCTATAACTTTAATGCTGCCAACATCGAGGATCGTGGTCTAGCAATTCAAGGAAAGTATCCTAACAAGTCATCACGCATCAGGGTTATGATGTCAGATGCAGTTGAGAACAAAGATGTTCCGGCATCATCATTGCCTTTTGGTTTCCGAGGCGTGCCGGTGCTCAAGACATCAGTTTCAATGATGGATCAAGCAGCGACAGCGGATGTATTCGGCACAGACGGATACGCAGGTTCTTATAGCGCATCACTTCTTAAGCATGATGGTGACGTTGATGATACTGCAGCAAATCATGTATTCGGAATTGTTCCGCCGCTACCGTTTAGATTTAAGTGCACACGCGGTGCTACTTCTAACACAGCAACGTGGACAGGACTCGAAGGTGACAACGAGCGATCAGATGCTAGATTTTACTGGGGTGTCAAGTTCGAAAGAATGCCTTTATCATCAAGCGCCGATCAAGGGTCAGTTACAGATGCTATTATGAATCCAAACGTTGGTGCACTACCAAATGCACTTATTGGTTCATATGCTAAGTTTCAAGGAATTGCCAAGCTCGACACGCTAATAACAGGCTCAGGCGCTGATAAGTTTAACAACAATAAATTTACCATGGCTCGCGTCGCTTTTGCAAATCATGTAAACTCAGGTTCAGTAGGTAAAGAACTTACAGAACTTACAGGTACTGCTAAGGAGCACATGCTCGGAGCAGCCTACATGAGAAATGGTACACCTGATTCATCATACTATACCATTAAAGATGCTGGCGTTGGCGGAGCAGACCAGAGGTTGACATTTGCCTCACTAGTTAATCACAACAGCTCATCTTACTTTAATAGGTTTACCGAGTACGCAAAGTTCTCAACAATGTTCTACGGTGGTTTTGACGGTGTCAACTTCTTAGATAGAGATAATCGTCTAATGAACGATAAAGCTTCATCATCAGATACTGGTGGTAAGGCAACTGATGCTACTCCTGCTATCGGTCTTAAGACACACGTTGCAGGTAAAGGCAGCAAGAACAACATTGTTTCATCCTTTAAAGAAGCAGTTACAATCATTACAAACCCAATGGCATCAAGAATTAATATTCTTGCAGTTCCGGGAATGAGAGATGCGTTTATCAGTGATCATGCTCTAGAGGCTGTAAAGAGCTACAGCATGGCAATCTACTTGATGGACGTTATTAAGTACGCTTCAGGTGGAACACGCTTGTTTGATGATTCAACTGCTAAGGTTGATGTACAAGAAACATCAGAGCAATTTGAAAACAGAGTGATTGACAACAATTACGGTGCAGCTTACTTCCCAGACGTCGACTTGGTCGATGTTGTCAATAACGAAGTAGTTTCTGTCCCGGCTTCTGTTGCTGCGATGACAGCACTAGGATTTAATGATAAGGTTGCATATCCATGGTTTGCACCAGCCGGCTTCAACAGAGGCGCGCTGGAATCTGTAACAAATGTTGATGTTCGACTTAACTCTGCTGACAGAGATCTTCTTTATGATGCGAGAATTAATCCAATCGCGGTCTTTCCGACCGGCGGGTTCGTAATTTTCGGTCAAAAGACACTTCAAGTTGCTAAATCAGCACTTGATAGAGTAAACGTTCGCAGGCTTCTTCTAGAAGTCAAACGATTAGTTTCGGGCGTTGCAACAAAACTGCTATTTGAGCAAAATAATGAACAGACTAGACAGAGATTTGTTAACCAAGTCACACCTCTTCTTACATTAATTCAAGCTCAAGCAGGTATCGAGAAGTTTGGCGTTGTTTGTGATAATACGAACAATACTGATTCTGATCGCGAATCAAACAAGATGAACGGGCGAATTATTCTTGTCCCAACAAGAGCCGTTGAATTCATCGCGGTTGATTTTGTCGTTACGAATAGCGGAGTTTCGTTCGAGTAATGAATATGTATATAATAGGACATTTTGCACAGTTAGGAGCAAGACAGAATGGCTGAGCTAACATTTAAAAGCCCAGGTGTCAGTACAAGGGAAATCGACCTAAGCGGTCCTACTGCTTTAGGCCCTCAAGGCACCCCGGCCGGAATTATTGGAACTGCAATCAAGGGACGAGCATTTGTTCCTATTACAGTTGCTACTTATCAAGACTTCGTCGCAGAGTTCGGTTCTACCGACGGCGAAAAATTTGGACCTCTAGCCATGAACGAGTGGATGCGTAATGCGAGAGCAGGAACGTATGTTAGAGTTCTAGGTGTAGGCGATGGCAAAAAGCGTAATGACACAACTGGTGTTGTGGCAAATGCAGGATTTGTGGTCGGTGAGCGTTTAGTCAAAGACAGTGGTCTAATTGGTTCAACTAGAGAGCTATTAAAGACAGTAGGCGGCGCAAACCCGTTTGCAGTTGCACCAGTTGATGACGCCGACGGCGACTTCGACCAGGGTGCTGACAGACCTCAACCTCTAGGACGTATGAACTTCCTTGGATCGTTGATGGCTGATGCAAATTCATCTGGTTATTTGGTCGACGCCGGCGCGCAGTCACTGACAAGTGTCTCTGCTAAGCTTCAAATCCATACAGCTGATGGTGATGAAGACATTAAGACTAACGTCCTTGAGAAGCATGCTATAACAATTACTGCGCGTACAGCCAATCCTGACACACCTAAAACTCTTAAGTTTGTTGTTACCAACACCAGCGCCGGTGGCGTTGTTACAGGGACAGTTTTGGAGGCAGGATCTGATACGGGTGCTGAAACCGCAGGTGCTGGCAACGTCGGTGCAATTGCAGTAGGTGTACCTAACGGCGTCGCGACAACATCTCGAGCGTTTCTAACAGCACTTCGTGATGCAATTGTTCATGCAAACGCGTTTGGTGCAGCTGGTGCGAGTGGAGACTTCCTTAGTGTAGCTTTAACGGATACAGCCGGTGCAAACCCCCAGACGCTAGTACTCACTCAGCAACCCGGTATTGATGGCAATACAGCAATTGTAGAGACTCTCGGAAACAAGATCCTCTATAAACACCCGGATTCGGCGCCTGCTGTTACCGCATTTACAGCCGGCTCTGGTGGCGCTGGTGCTCCAATTCTTCGTGCTGCGATCATGACTCCAGATGGTGTTATTATGGCACTTTCATCGTCGTATCAAACCACAGCTACTATCGATACAGCAGAGCCTCCTGTATCCAACAATGCCGGCGCTCAAGAAATGACAGCAGGTCAGGCACACGGTACTGTTAATCTTAACAATGGTAAGCAAGCTTTCGAGTTGTTTTTAAACGGACATAAGTCTACTAGCTTATACCCTAATAAGATCAAGGCATCGTTTGATCCATCTGATCCTAGCTATCTCGGTAAGGTCCTAAATACAGATCCTACTAAGGTTCGTGAGGCAGGACACTTCTTGTATGCACATTGGGATGTGCACTCTGCAGTATCCAAACCAGACGCATCAGGCGTACATACTGCAGGCCACACAGGAACGGGTCTAGAAGAAGCTGCATTTATTCTTGCAGGTACTACAGGTCGTAATGCTGGAACAGCAAATAATCCTAACTATGAAGACTTCCAGGACCGATATCAGACAGCACAGTCGCCGTGGTTTATGTCACAGGACTTTGGTGCAGGAAATAATAATCTCTTTAAGATTCATGCCATAGATGATGGCGCACGCGCTAACGATCTTTTTAAGGTTACTATTGAAAACATCGCTGCTAGCAGCAATGAAAACAATAAGTTTGGCAAGTTTGATGTTGTTATTCGTGACTTCTATGATAACGATTCAGACCCAGTTGTTCTAGAGTCATATAGGGGTGTTAACCTAGATAGAACTTCTGACAACTACATTGCTAGAAGAATCGGGGATATGCATGCATATTATGACTTCGACCAAAGAGCAGGCGCTCAAAAGCTAAGACTTGAAGGTGCATTTACAAACAGATCTAGATACGCAAGAGTGCAGATGCACACAGACGTATCAAGAGGCGTAATGCCAGATAGCTCTTTGCCAGTAGGGTTTAGAGGTCCTGGTCACCTTTCGCTGGACGGAAGCACAGCTCTTTCTGATGTCTTAGGTTCTGATACATGCTTTGTTGGAGGCTCCGGTGTTACACTGGCTGAAGTACGCCAAGTTAAAATGACACCTGTCCCGATGCGAAGAAATGTCGCACAAGGAAAAGGCAACAAGAAGCGTTCAAACGCAGACTTGGCATGGGGTGTTCAGTTTGAAAGAATTGACTCAATCGAAGAACCTAATAGAAATACAGTTGTTGATACATCAATTGCATCGTTTACAAAATTCTTCCCGAGTCACAGAAAAGACATCGCAAACGTATTTGTCCGAGATAATGCAGGTGCTGCTAATCTTAATAACGCTGTTCTAGACAGTGATCTTTATAACAATAATATCTTCACACTAGAAAGAGTTCAGGTTGTTACAGGATCTACTGATAAGCCGGTTGTTAATGAGTGGGCCGCTGCGACATACAGAAGAAACGGAACAAAGGGATCGTTAACATCAGCAAATGGTGCAACACACCAGGCGTCAGATACAAGATTCCTAGATCCTGCCAAGGACTTCGCTCACTTGCCAACTCGTAAGTACTTGAAGTTCACAACATTCGTTCAAGGCGGATTTGATGGCTTCAACATCTTTGATAAAGAAAAATCCAAGCTTTCTGACGTTGCAACTCGACGAGAATTCTCTGAGCCGGCCAATCAAGGCGGCGTTCAAGGACCAACGATCGCAGCATACAGAAAAGCTATTGATGTTATGGAAGAGAAGGCAGATGTTGAAATTCAACTGCTAGCAATTCCAGGACTAAGACACCCCTCAGTTACAGACTATGCAATTGACTCTGTTGAGAATCGTTTCGACGCGATGTTCTTGATGGATCTCGAGGAAAAAGATCAAAACAACCAGTTTGTTACAGGATCCTCTAAGCAACTTACAAACGTCACTTATACGGTTAACAACTTTGAAAGCCGTAACTTAGACAGTTCGTTTGCAGCTGCTTACTTCCCTGACGTTGTAATTACAGACCCTGTTACTAATTCAAATGTGCAATGTCCACCTTCAGTGGCAGTACTCGGAGCCTTCTCATTGAATGACTCCGTATCACATCCCTGGTTTGCTCCTGCGGGCTTTACACGTGGCGCCCTTAATACGGTATTGGAATCACAAGTAAAGCTTAAGAGAGCAAATCTAGATGCACTCTACGAGGCGGATATTAATCCGATCACATCGTTCCCTCACACACCGGGAGTTGTGGTATTCGGACAGAAGACACTACAGGCTGCACAAAGTGCTCTTGACCGTGTCAATGTACGTCGACTTCTCATCGATATTCGTAGAAGAGTTAAGAAAATTGCACAAGGCTTATTATTTGAGCCTAACAGAGTAGATACGCTTGCTAGATTCTCCAATTTGGTGAATCCAGTTATGCAGCAGATTCAAGCGCAACAAGGCTTGGATCGGTACAAGGTACAGATTGATACTTCAACAACAACTCAGGCTGATGTTGAAAATAATACAATCCGTGGCAAGATTTTCTTGCAGCCGACAAGGTCTCTAGAGTTCATCTCTCTAGATTTTGTCGTTACAAATCAAGGAGCCGAGATTTAATCTCGTTAAACGCATACTTAGTAGATAAGGAAACTAGGAGACTACAAAATGGCAGAGACACTTCAAGTCAGTGATATGCTACCAAATAAGTTTGAGCCGAAGCGAAAGTTTCGATGGGTCTTCGCCATTGAGGGACTCGACTCCTTCTTGATGAAGACCGCTGCACGTCCAAACATTACGATTGCGGAGCAGGAAGTACCGTTCATGAACTCTACACGCTATATGGCGGGTAAGGCTAAGTTCGAAGCGATTTCCGTTACGCTTTACGATCCAATTGCACCTTCAGGTGCACAACAGGTTATGGAGTGGGTGAGAACACACTTCGAATCAGTTTCAGGCCGAGCTGGTTACGCTGACTTTTATAAGCGTGACTGCCAGCTTAAGCTACTGGATCCTGTTGGGACAGTTGTTGAGCTTTGGGACCTCAAGGGGTGCTTTCTCACAAACGCAACATTTGGTGATCTGGATTACGGCGCAGAAGATATGACTGAGATCGCACTCTCAATCAGATTTGATAACTGCGTACTTCAGTACTAAATTCACTTCTTAAATAGAACGAACTAGCCCGATGTAATGTCGGGCTTTTTTGTGTTTAACATCTGACCAAAACAATCTAATGTTATACGATGTGCAGTGAAAGCACCGAATAACAATTTACTGAGGAGACATAGTCAAGTGTCAGATAACGAAACTAAAAATCGGAATGAGGTATTTACTGCCGCTGAAGCACAGAAGGCAGGTTTTACAACACGTAACGTGATGATGGAGGACTTTAATTTTGAAGTACCGACTGAATCTGTTCCTCTTCCTTCAAACGGAACTGTATACCCCGCCGAATCACCTTTGGCCCACCAAGAAACGCTTGATATCAAAGCAATGACTGCTAAGGAAGAAGATATTTTGACTTCCCGAACACTAATTAAAAAAGGCACAGTAATTAGTGCACTTATTAAGTCATGCCTAATTGATAAATCAATTGATCCAGATGTTATGCTTACAGGCGATCGAAACGCCGTCATGACTGCTATTCGCATTACAGGCTATGGCTCAGAATACAATGCTGAAGTCGACTGTCCTGCATGCGGAGAAAGATCTAAGCAGGAATTTAATTTGGCAGAATTACCACTTAAGCGATTAGAGCTTGAGCCTGTAGCGCCGGGTGCAAATCTTTTTGAGTTCAAGCTTCCTGTTACAAAAATGGACGTAAAGTTTAAGTTTCTAACAGGTCAAGATGAATCAAATCTAACAATTCAAATGGAAAGACGAAAAAAGCAGGGAATGAAGGCAGACAACTTCGTAACCACACGTCTACATTATTCAATTGTCTCAGTAAACAACATTACAGACAAATCAAAAATCTCACACTTTATCAGGAATATGCCTGCACGGGACTCTTTGGAGCTTCGTAAATATATTGACAAACAAGAACCGGGAATCGACATGAAGCAATGGATGGATTGTCCACATTGTCTTGAATCCTCGGAGGTGCGCCTGCCGATGGGCGCCACGTTTTTTTGGCCTGACTCCGAATGATAAGGAAATCTTCTTAGAGCACATATTTAGTCTTATGTACTATATGGGCTTTACATTCGAAGAATGTTACAGACTTCCTGTTTGGCAGAGACACTGGTTCTTAAAGCGGCTAAACAAAGAGATTAAGGCAGCTAACGACTCACAGTCTGGTGCGTCTAGAGCTGCACATGCCAACGGTGGTGAACAACGCGCCCTTCAAGGGCGCCAGCGTTCTCAAGTCCCATCTAGACTAAGAAGGTTTACATAGAAACCAATATTTAACTTTAGATAAGGACTATTATGAATAACTACACAATCGATGAGACAGCTTACGCTAGCTATATTTTGGGGTCGACTCAAAAGGTAAAGTTAAAAGGCAAAAAAGAAATTGTAGAAGCTACAAAGGAAGTTCTAGAAGCTTCTAAGGAGCTTTATACAGCTCTATCGTCTGACAGTACGACAATTGATCAAGTTATGCCACTCTTAGAAAATAAGCGCGCCCGCGCAAAAGCCTATAATAAGGTTACTGGTCGAATCTGGCGTCTATAGTTTCTACTGCAAGCTTTGAGCACTAGATACTTAATGTTGCTGAGCTTAACATGAGAGTGTAAATAGCATATGGCCGACGAAGGCGCACAACTAGAAATACAGCAGCAGATTAACAAGCTCCTACAGGATAGGCAAGCGTTAATGGCTGCATCTGCAAAGCAATTGCAAGACCAGACGCAAATTGCCATGCAGCTTTGTGCCGCACTTAAGTGTGAGTCATTAGAAGGCATGACTGAATCCCTAGAGGGAATGACAGGTGCACTAGAAGGTGCAGCAGACGCAGCAGAAAAACCAAAAAACTCAATAGAGTCAGTTGCAGACGCAGCCGGAGGTCTAGCCGATAAACTAGATGCTTCAAAGGTCGCAGCAGTCGGCGCCGGCGTAGGACTGATATCAGGGTTTAAGGGTAGCTTAGGAATGATGAAGAGTGTCGGTAAAGGAATTACCGGCATTGTAGGCTCACTTGGTAAAGTTGGTGCCACAATTCTAGCAACGCCTTTCAAGATGATGTCAGGTCTTATTGGCATGGCGCAATCAGGCGGTGGCGGCCCGTCCCCAATTCGCGAAGAACTAGAGGCAATGCGCGGAACGTTTGGTGATCTTGCATCAAATGAAGGTAAAGCAGTTGCATCTTCATTAGGACAAGTGCAAGATCAGATGGGCGACCTCGGCGGTACTGGGCTCAGTATGGCACAAGTGTATGGCCATGGTCCTGGTGGCGTTGCTGCTGCAATGAAAGATGTACATGAGCTAGCAACAGCAATCGGTCCCGGATTAAGCGGTATGACTGAAATGTTCCAGAAGTCTGCTGTTGAACTTTCAATGTATCGCAAAGGCTTGGGAATGACAGCCGATGCGCAAGCCATGATGCTTAAGCAGGCTGCAGCTGCAGGTAAAGATCCTGTTGATGAGATGAATAAGTTCGCATCAATGGCAATCCAGATGGGCGATCAGTTTGGTGTTAGTGCAAAAACTGTAGGTAAGTCAATGTCTGATATGGCATCTGACGTAGCAAACTTTGGTACACTTAGTGTTAAGGAGCTAGGTAAGGCTGCAATCTACACAGAAAAGCTAGGTATTAAGACAAAGGAGCTTCAAGGAGTTATTTCTAAGTTTGACAACTTTGAGGATGCTGCAAAGGGTGCTGGTGAAATGGCTCAGGCGTTTGGTATGAACGTTGATGCAATGGAACTGATGAATGCACAGAACCCTGCAGAGCGCCTATCAATGCTTCAGAAGTCATTTAAAGAGACAGGTAAGTCTGTTGAAGACATGAGTCGCCAAGAACTGAAAATGCTAGCATCACAATCAGGTCTTTCTGAGGAAGCTGCAAAGCTAGCATTCAGTCAAAAAGGCATGTCCATGAGTTATGATGACGTTGCCAAGGGCGGAGACAAAGCTGAAAAGAAACAGCTATCTCAGGCTGAGGCAATGGACAAGCTCGCGGATTCTATTCAAAAAGTCACAGCCGGCGGCGGCGGAGGAGGATTTAAAGGATTCTTCGACGCATTTCTATCTGGCTTCGGCGACGGAATTAAAAAGTCTAAAGAATTCCGAAAAATGATGAAAAACATCCGCCAGTCGCTTAAAGTAGTATTCAAGGCAGGAAAAGTAATCGGAAAAATGTTCGTAGACATGTTTCCGGGCGTTAAGCAGTTAATGGGCGGCATCGCTGATCTGTTTGATCCTAAAAAGTTTAAAGCACTTATGGGTGATGTAACCAAGATCTTTAAAGGCTTTTTTGGTGATCTAGCTAAAGATCCTGTAAAAGCAACAGAAACATTTATCAAAAAAATCAAAGATACGTTTGGAAAGTTTTTTGGAAAACAAGGCGGTGCAGCAAAAGACGTAAAAGAGGGCGGATCTAAGATCATGAAGGCCCTTGGTGGTATCTTTACGGGACTTTTATCAGTTGCCCTTAAAGGTTTAACAACTCTGATCAAAAACATCACAGAGAAGATAAAGAACCCACCCCAGCTTAAGGCAGGTGCGAACGGAATGGTAGGCGGCTTTGGCGCAACCCTTATAAAAGCACTTAAGGGATTAGTACCTCCGCTAGCAAAGGCTTTGTTTGAGATGGGTAAAGCAATTTTTATAAAATTCAAGCCTCAAATTATTAAGCTAGGAACAGCACTTCTAGTCGCCTCACTAACAAAGATGTTTCTTGTAGCAGCACTCTCAGCCGCAAAAGGTGCCATAATAGGCAAAGTCGGTGCTATAGTCGGCAAGGCATTCGGAAAAATGTTTGGCGGCGTAGCTAAAAATCCAGCAGCACTTAAAGGTGCCGGCACCATGGGCAAAGGAATGGCCAAGGGCGGCGGCATGGGTAAAGGCTTTGGTGGATTTATCAAGGGCTTTGCAAGTATAAAGGTTACTGATATCATCAAGGCTGCTTTCAAGCTTTCAATTATGGCACTTACGTTCATACCAGTAATTAAGGTATTCGCTTTCGCTGCTGTTGAAGCATACAAAGTAATAAAGTCATCAGGCCCGATGAAGGTTGCTGCCGGCATGATTGCACTAGGCATCGCTGTCGGTGCAGCTGTTGTCTTGCAAAAAGCAGGATCAAAAATTAATGCTGGCGGAGTGGCTCAAGCCTCTGTTGGCTTACTAGCAGGCGCACTTATGCTTGGCGTAGGTGGTATTGCATTCTCAATTGCACTAAAAACCGCAGCAAAGTCTTTTGAAGGCTTAGACTGGAAGAAAATACCCGGTGCAATGATAGGTTTGGCTATAGCAGCTGGAGCTGCTGTATTATTATCAATGGCTGGTGTCCCGCTTAACGCTGCAACAGGCGCCATTCCAGGCCTGCTAGCAGGTGCACTAATGATCGGTGTTGGCGCGGTTGCTTTTGCTTTAGCACTAGGCGTTGCAAACGCGACTATGGGCTCTGTTGACATGAAGTCCGCAGTGGTAAATATGATAGCGTTGGTAGCTACAGCCGGTGCAGCAGTACTGCTAGCACTAGCAGGAACCGCACTAATACCTTCCGCTGCCGGAATTCCTGGTCTTCTTTCTGGAGCACTGTTAGTTGGTGTTGGTGCATTAGCCTTTGCACTGGCATTAGGTATTACTAATAAGGCCATGGGCGCTGTAGATATGAAGTCTGCTGCACTTAACTTTGGCATGCTGGCATTGACTATCTTTGCTGCTGTACCTATGGCAAGTGCTGCTATAGCTTTGGGCCCACTAGGAGTTCCAGCCTCATTAGGCGCTGTATTTGGCGCGTTATTCCTTTCAGTTGGTGCAACCATGTTCGCCTCAGCATTACAAACTGTCACCAAGCAGATGGACAAGGTTGACATGCTTAAAGCTGCACTTAATATGGGATTCTTGGCGCTAGTAATGGTAGCTACAGTGCCTATGGCAATTGCAGCAGCTGCCTTGGCAATACCAGCTGTACTAGGAATGATAGGCATATTCCCAGCAGCCGGATTCTTAGCACTGGTAGCGTCTGTTCTTGGGCCGGCACTGGTTTCATTTGGTGCAATGGGAATCGATGCTAAGAAAGTGGCCACAAATGCAGGAGCAGTTGCAGCCGCTATGGGCGCACTAGTGATAACTGCATTGACTGCAGTTCTTCTTATACCTTTCGCTGTTCCGTTTATCGGAGGCTGGTTAATGAAGAAAGGAATTGGGATCATTGGTAAGTTTATGACAATGATTGCAGAAAAACTGGTAGGTCCGCTCCAGGCTTTTGCCGCAATGCCAATTCCAGCTAGTGCTTCACTAGGTCAAAAGATTGATCTTATTAATGCAGCTGTTGAAGGTGTTGGAACGCTAGGTAATGTGGCAATCGGATTAGCACAAATTGATCAAGCTGCTGTGGAAGAAGGCGGAAAACAAGGAAAGACAATAGACTCAGTTACAGCTTTCATGAATACACTATTGGGTGGTATGGTCGACATGATCAAGGCAATAGGTGAAGTTGCTAATTCTGTCGATCCATCACAAATAGGCGCTATCAAGGCAATAGCAGACGTAATTGCTGCCCTAGGAAAATTAATTGGAAGTGTTGTTCCTCCAATAGCAGAACTAGCTATGGAAATGTTAGATGCTTCGACAGAAGGTGGAGGATTATTTTCTAGTGGCAAGGTAAACACCGGAAAGTTTGATTCCATGATGGGCAGTATCAAGGGCTTAATGGATGGCGTGTTTGGCATCATGAAAGCGCAAATCGGCCCTATGGTGAAGAACATTATCACCATGGAAATACCGGGAGGTGTAGAAGCGGCTCAGCCGAAGATTGATTTGATATCCAAGGTTGTTGGCGTTATTGGAACATTCCTAGAGCCTATGTCAACTGTCTTGAAAATGATGCAAGAGCAGGAATCAAAAAAAGGCTTTTTCGAAAAGATGGCAGACGTCATTACAGGACAAAATCCAGCTGACAGTATGATGGGCAAGCTAAAGATTATAATGACAGGCTTGATGAACATGATCAAGGATAGCTTGCCTGTAATAGTCACATCAGTAATTGCTGCAGCTGACGCAGCCGGTGATCCTAAGGTAGCACAACCTAAAATAGCCTTAGTAGCTTCAGCCATTGATATCGTAGGCAAGATGACAGGCCAACTATTTAAGACATTAGACCTTGTCAAAGGTAGTGGTAAAAAGCCAGATCTAAAATCCTTAGAATTCCTGTTTGGTAAGCCTGGCAAACCAGAGTCTAGTGTAATGTATATGATAGCCAACTCAGCAGGAGAAGGTATTAAGCTAGTTGTCAAGGCAATATTAGCTGCGACCGCCGGCATGAATCCTA
>UEXM01001580.1_pt1 | contig 18488 bp, 4 predicted proteins | sample 1796661 | NCBI WGS metagenome assembly UEXM01 (sample SAMEA4772469, study PRJEB27181) | metagenome | reverse complement strand
TAACAGCAACTTCCGTCACATTCTACTGGTCTGACTTTACACCACTGCTTGCTTACCACCACCTTTTTTTTACTCATACTTGTATTTTTCTCTTGAGAGTCTATATATTTCTTGCGTAAATCTTTTGCTAGGTTTAAACCCAAAGTTCTTTCTTAAATATATCATTTGTTCTTTTATCTCGTCAGAACCTTTTTGTGTAGAAAGATTAGGTATTCCAAAGTGAAGAGCGTATGTCTTAGCTGCCGCCTCTGGGTCTCCTGCGTACTTGATTGCCAGTGCCTCATCTACATTCTTAACCTTAGACCAGTCTCTGCTTATTCTTTCTTTGAATCTAGCAATAGCTCGTTTTCTATCGGCAGGAATCTTAAGGGTATTCACAAATTCTTTGTACTCCTCTATAGCCATTCTTTTATCTTCATTAGATTCAGCATTAACATATTCCTTAGCATAGAATGATGTCTGAATGCTTATCTCTTGATTGATACTACCTTCTTCTTGCTTTATCTTTTGAGCCTCATTGTCCGTGTACTTTCTCCAGTTAGGGTTGCTCTTACGAACTACTCTTTCTTTACCAGAACCAAATATAGATTTTACGAAGTTATCTTGATACTTTGACTGTTTAGACTTATCAAAGTCAGAGATAGCGTTAGCGCCTTTATCCAAAATAGAATAAGCTCCACCCACTAAGAAGTTTGTGCTAGGTGAGGTAACAAGAGATTCTATTACTGCTTGACTACGCTTAGGAGAAACTCCTGCGGCTTCACCAAACAACTTTAAGAACAAAGGAACTCTTTCATCCCCTAGACCTTCTCTACTAGGCAGTACTTTTTTGTACTCGTTCTCTGGAACTATATTCATCTGTCTAAATGGGTCGTAGTTTGTAGCGTACTTCACAGAAGCTTGTAGCGTAGGAGGCATTTTGGATATTATCCCACCCGATGTTGGAACAAACGGAAGTGTAGTCTCAACACCTTTTACAGCTCTTTTAAACTGGTTTACCACACTTTGACCTTTTCTTGGGTCATCAATCCCTTTCATGGTATAGTAAGTTGCTCTAGCTATAGCCTCACTTAGATTTAAGAACGGTGCAATGTTAGGTGATTTCCTAATTCTAATATAGTTTACTTTACCATCTTTATCTCTCTTTTGGAAGGGAGGGATGATTATAAAGTAATTGTCCTTAATATAGTCTGGTATATCATCATACAAAGTATCATCCTCATCAGACTCAGACATCAACAGATTGTAGAATGTAATCATAGCGATACCTATACTCGCTTGACTCCATTTATTAGCAAAGTTTGCACGTCCTTTTGCTGTAGATAGGTATTCTCTAGATACTCTAAATGCTTGAATAGCAGCGTTAAAGTAAGGAACATACATATCTATTTTCTTAGCACTTAATCCACCTTGTGAGAAATCCATCGTAGCTCTAGCTTTACTTACAGCTATTTGGTTAATCTCAGCTTCAGAGTAGTTATTCTTACCGTTCTTTTTGTCTTTGTTTAGCTTGGTAACTACATGCTCTACGGTAGCAATTCTCATTGCTAATTCCGTTACATTACCAGTATACCCAAGAACTCTACCTGCCTGTGACTTTACAGATTTCTTTGTAATCATATTACCCTTGTCATCGAATAACTCTTGACCCTGCTGAGTCATGAAATCCATACCGCCTCCGTTCAAGAAGTATATATCTAAATACTTTTTAGTTCTTCTGGTATTCGCAGTGTCTCTGTTTATATTGATTCTATCACTTGAGTCTATATCTAGGCCTAGTATACCAGAAACATTCTTACTTACGTTCTTAGATATTTTGGCAAAACTAGCTGGTAAAAACTTATTGTTATCGTATACATCGGTGAAAAATAATACGTGCGCAATATCCATCGGTACGTTGACCAAGAAGAATAATGCATTAGCACCAGTTGCAGCTGCTTTTAAGAGACTGGTTCCAGAAAGCATTCTGAAGGTACTCATGCCTAAACCTCTATCAATTTTAAGCTGTGTGTCGTTCCATTCAGATAAAACTCCATCCTCCATATAGAATCCCCGAAGCTTACCGTTTTCGCGATAGTAAACAGTTTTAAACGCTTTTAATCCAGAAGGTTCTACTTGGTAATTACCATAAGAGTCTTCAATTATTTCACCGTTTCTTTCTTTATAGTTAGGCTCTTTATACCACTTGGTATTCTTACCCTTCATTTCTTTAGCAAGGGCTTGAGCTGCTTTATTCTTTAATACTCTGGCTGATGAGGCAACGTAAGCTCTTTCAAGCAAGTATCTTGAATTCATAATTAGCGGCCCTTCAGAACCTTGACCAAGCTCTCTTATTTGTTCTGTTCCAAGACCTATTGATTCGTAGAAGTCGGCATCATTATCAAAGTTGGTTTCAATAACTTGACCTTCGGAATCTAACTGGAAATCAAATATGTGGCTTAAGAATGCACGAGATATATAATTATCTTTTTTGAAGCGGTCGTATGTTGCTTTGTCTATCACACCGCCCTCATACAATTCTTTTAAGTTCTCGCTCATTGCATCGAAGTACAATTGACCACGCTCTTCAATTACCTTAAAGCCTTCTTTTTTTGACATTTCAGATATCGCACTCTCTGCATCTTGCTTGGTCATTCCTTTTGGATGCTTAAATGCAAGCTCATCTGTCTCTATACCAGTCTTAGGGTCTACCTTGTACAGTCTGTTTTTAGAGTAAAGTTCATTTACCTTAACTAGCAGACCGTCAATCTTATCTAAAGATTCTTTGATTAATTTCTGGTCTTCTACAGAGTACTCTTTACCCTTTATAGCCTCTAGCAAGGCATCTCTTTTTGCTTCAAACTCTGACTTTTTAGATAAAGCATACTCTCTTTTTGCCTCTCTGTTGTCTTCAATTTGAATTATACGCTTTGCCTGTAGATACATGTTGAGTACATCTTCTTGAGCTGCCGAAAGATTGTTATATATCTTCTTAGCGATAGGCTCCACCTTGTACTTGGCTCTTGCACCAGCACCAGCACGAGCATTCATTGCAGATTCTGCTAACACAAGACCTCTTTCCTCCATGTATTTACGGATAGTAGATTGTCTGTCTGAGAATGACTTTTTGAATTTACCCCAAAGACCTTGGTTGTCTTTAGTTGCGTTTGCTCCAGCTACTTGTTTTTTACCTTCAGCATTCGCTTCTTCTAGCTTTCTCATTCCGCTCTTAGCAGCTTCTTGATTAAGCTCTCTCTTGCCTTTTACTGGGCCAACAACGTTTCCTGTTTTGAATCCGTCTTCTCTAAAGTTAGCGTCACCTTCTACCATCACCATATTCTCAAAGATTTCTCTTACTTCTGGTGTGATATCTTTTTCAATAGGCGAGCCTACTATAGACTTGTAGATGTCCATCATCCACTTCTTGAACTGAGAGAAGATGTTTTTTAGCTCTGGAGTTGGCGCTTTACCATCCGCTAGGAATCTTTCAAAACCTCTAGCAAAAGCTTCTGACATTTCTACCGTACCTCTTTTAGCACCTGCAAAGTTTTCAATAACCTTAACCTCATCTGGCGTTAAGTACTCTTCGTACATGTGCGCCATCTCGTGTACAGGGCTTGAGACATTAGGATTTGTCATCGCAAAGATTACCGCTTCACCATCTACCAGCGCAATCATTGCGGCAACATCCTTTGTAGCTTTTTTCTCTACTCTATACTTAGGGTTTCTTTCCGCTAATATGTAGTACATACCAGCTTGTTCGCCCATAGTTTTCTTTCTAACGCTGAATTTAAGAGACGGATATCTTTCTTTTAGATTAGTATCCTTGATGTAGGCTGTAGCTTCTTTCTTCTTACCAAAGCGGTTCTTGTTGCTCATAGCCATCTCCATAACGAAGTCTTCTTTCGTTGTTTGAGATTCTATTTCTTGATTTAAGAATCTAGCACCTTCGCTCCAGCTCTTATCATATGCAGAACCTTCAAAGTATCCTTGTTTATCGAATACTTCTGGGCCATATACAATAACTTGTTTTCTTACTCTAGCATCTGGAATATCTGCTAAGCTTCTAAATCTATTACCTTCTTTTTTATTATTGTCTGCAAAGGCAACTTCTGTTACCCAAGCATCTCTCCCTTCTACTACTTCTACAGCGCCAATGCCTTGTTCAAAAGCTATTGCTGCTCTACCCTTATCTATGTTTACTCTAGTTACATCTCCGTATTCAGAGCTTTCATTAAACCTATTGTCCCTTACAATTACTTGAGGGTAATAACCTTTTCCGCTGTATTCTAAACTACTGACAGATTCATTTATACCATCAATAGATATGTCATCAAACCCATCAAATTCAATAGAACCATCTGACACAACAAGCTCTTTGATTTTCATCACACCTGTTACATCTGACTTAACAACCGCTCTCCTGCCTTTGGGTACAATTACAGTTTTACCAAAAATCTCTTCCCCGAATTCCATTAAACCGTCTTCAAGAATTACTAGGCTTTCAAAGAATTCGTTAGTCTCATTTTCAATACGAGTATATCGCGCATTGTCTTCAACAAACAATTCCTCGCTCATAACGTCTAGATATTCATTAGATTTCTTTCTATAGAACTCTAAAGCTTCTTGTGGTTTTGCTGAATCAGCAATATCCTTAAGATATAAATCAACTTTAGTTACATCAAAAGTTCTTTTTCTAGCTTGGGCTATTTCAGATTCTACTTTTGTCGCATCTGAATTAGAGTCATATCCTTCAATGTAACCACCTTCTTTGTATTCAATAAGGTTTTTATCGTACTTTTCTATTAGCCCTTGGTCTGGAGTATTGCCTCGTTCTTCGGCAATTTTCCCATTTTCCATTCTAATCGCTGTAAGCGGTGTGTTGTTTTTATCAAATAGAATATGAAAATCACCGCCCTGCAAATGTTTTTCTGCAACAGATGCTGTACACCAACTTGTTTGACTTGCAGCATATGTAAGCGCATCTACTTCAGATTGAGAGTCATCATAGTTGAGACCTTTTATGGTTTTGTATTTAACCCAGTAGGTTCCGTCTGAATTTTTCTTTGATATCCTTTCTTTTGTAGTGCCTTCCGTTAGATTAGTCAAAATATTTGTGTAATCAACAATAGGATTATTTCCTTCTGAAGACATCAAATTATCTAGAGCTTTAATACTAAAAGGAGTCAAGTTATCTACTGAAGAACTGGTTCTCTTTACAAGCTTGTTTTGTGGATTGTTGAAAGAGGTATAGTTAAAATTTAAAACTGTTTTTACCAAGTTAAATGCTTTGGAGTATTCGGATACACTAATATCCCCTCTTCTCAGTAGCTCTCCCTGTATATCTAAAAAGTCCAACCACTTTGAAGCTCTTTCATTTTGCTGCCCTCTTACTGATTCTACGTAGTTTTTCGTCTCAGATTCTATAGGATTTTTTTGCCCAGTTCTTAATGAATACAAGTCCAGCATCTCCTCGTTAAGCTGTTCAACTGGTATTCTTAAATAAGCCGCTATATTGTTTTTTACGAGTTGCTGAACGTAAGGCATGTTTACAGCTTTGCTCTCGTCTAAAAGTTTATTGCTCGATGTAGGCTTTGCCAGTGCTTTTCTTATTTCATTTACTCGTATGTATTCGCCTGTTTTTCTTATTTCGTTTACTCCAATCAGAGCTTCAAGATTTGCTTCAATATTGCCCTTCATGCTCATCACATTGATTCCTAAGTTCTTTAGGTCTTCAATCATCTGAGCTGTAAAGCTGTCTTCTACGCCTTTCTGCTTGTACTTTTTAAATTCAGTAGTTATTGGTGTAGCTTTCTGGTCTAGTTTTGCAAAATCAATAGGGTTACCGTTCTCGTCAAGATTAGACTCGGAAATAGGTGCGCCAAATCTTCTAAGGATAGTACCTATTGCCATTGGGCTTCTTACATCTGCACCGTATTGAGGCTCACCTCTGTATTCGTTTTTAACAAACGTAAGCTTGTCATACATCTCAGACATTGAGATTCCTTTTCTGCGAGCCATATTCTTAAGCAGTCTTTCTGATATGTCCGCTACGGCTTCTGTCTTCTCTCTGTGTAATCCAAACACAGAGGATATAGCTGACACTAGAGAGGCTTTTGTTTTTGGTCTATAGACACCAAGATTTAGATTCTTTTTATCATCAGTAATCTTAGATATCTTAGCTCTAGTCTCTTTACTTCTTTTGTATTCAGCACCAGAAATACGCTCAGATTTACCAGTATCACTACCCTCTTTAAATCGGGTATAAGTAGCTTTAGACTTCTCTCCGAATATCTTTGTTATACGTTCGCTGTTTATAGCTTTTCTACGTACAACTCCATCCTTTACAGTAGCTGTATACTGTTCTTCTTTGTACTCACGGAACTCGGTCTTTCTTTTACCGATTACCTCTTTTTGTTTTCCAGATTTAACTGTAGGAATAGCCTCTCCAGTTTTTCTAGAGTATCTCTGGAACTTTACAGTTCTTGAAACACCATTACCAGCTGAGGTGTCTATACCTCTTTCTGACATGTATTTTACAATACCGCCTCCCTCTTTAATCTCTTTAAACTTACCAGACTTAACTCTTTTGGCAAAGTCAGTCATCTTGTTGATTTCACCAACTCTCCTTACTAAGTTTCCGTACTTAGCTCTAATATCCGAAGGTACATCAGACATGTCTATTTGGTCGTTCTCTAGTACACCGTATTCACTCTTTAACTTCTTAGTTAAAGCAGATAGTTCTTTACGTGTTTTAGAGTCTCTAGACATAGCTATAGCCTGTTTAAACGCAGGCTTGCCATCTTTCTTAGTAATGTATAGAACATCTAATAAGCTAACGATATCATCAATAGACGCTTTAGAGTTTTTTACACCCTTGAATCTACCTCTTTCAAAATCATCCAGTATCGCCTCTTCTTGAGGTGTAGCTGTCTTCTTGAATACCTTTTGATATAGAACATCAACAGCATCCTTTACATTGGTCTTCCCAGAAAACTTCTTTAAGTTTCTAAATGTAACACCGTCTCTGTATGAATTCGCAGTCTCCTTGGTCTCGGTTACCTTTCCGATTCTGTATAAAGCATTGTCAACAGTAAACTCGTCACCCTCCATAGCATTCTCCGCAAGGAACTGAGTGAGAGATTTAGGGTCTGTTAGAGCTTCCTCAAAGTGTTTTGTCAACGACCTGTTTACCTTCTTTTTGGTGGTATCAATCGCTTCCTTAGTAGAGGCGGTGTCTCCTACCTTACCCTTCTTTGCTTTAGTAACCTGCCATCCAGACTTCTCGTCAAACTTAAGGTTGATTGTAGGATTGTTTACAGCGTCACTTACATTCTTAATGTAATTCAAAGGAAGAACAACTTCTTTTGTTTCTCCACGCATGTAAGCGTCAAACATTTCAGCATCCTCAGCTTCCATCTCTGAAGCCTCAAATGCTTCCGAGTATGCAGAAGGAGGTGGGCCTTCCATGGCAGGGGCTGTAAGCGGAGACATTGCAGCAGCAAGAGCCTCGTTAGCTTTATCTATTTCCTCATCTGTAAACTCCTCTGGCTTCTTAGACTTTAATCCTTCTAGCACAGCGTCTAATCCATCTGCTAACTGAGACACAGTTTCTTTGCCTTCTTGAGATAAAGAGTTGTCTACTTCCTCACTCGCGGGTGTAGCCTCTGATTTAAGTTTCTTTTTTTGTTCTGGACTTAGTCTATCTAACTTTTTAGAATTCATAAAATCTTTCCCACTTTGAGTAGACTCTATAGTAACTACATCTCCTAATGATTCATCAGCTGCATTTTGTTTTACAGCATCTAACGCTGTTGCACCCTTTCCTATTGAAGTACTTGTATTGCGTCCTGTTTCATTACCGTTTTTATCGTAAGTTATAGAACTAGACTTATAGCTTCCGTCTAAATTAGTTGTAACAGTATACTCTACGTAGTTACCATCATTAGATTTTACTCGTATTACTTCTCTCTTAACCGGAACTTGATTGTCTTGTATGCTTTTTTGTGGCTGTGGTGCTTCTTCAATTAACTGGTCAAACTCATTTTGCTCAGTAGGTTCTGGTTGAGCAGGTTCTGGCTGAGCAGCTTTTTCAGCAGCTTCAAACTCCTCAAATCCCTGCGCAGCATCTGGTTTTGCAAAATCAAAATCTTGAGCAGACTCTAACTTAGCTCTTTCAGAATCGTACTTTTCATTTACTTCTTTTATTTTTTCTTGACGTGCCTCCTCGGAATTTATGCCAGAGTTTGCCTCTTCGGAAGCATCCATGTCTTCTAGCATCTGTAACTCCGCTGCTCTTTGAGCCTCTATCTCTTCGATGGGTTTTACAGCAGGGGCTCCAGTCTTTCTATCTGTACTTGATACGTTTACTTTCTTACCCTTTCTAGGCTTTCTTTTCTTTTTAGCTTCTAATGCTTTTGCTTTGTTTTCAGCAACCTGTGTAACAACCTTTTTTTGAGACTCAGACATTTCTGAATTCTCTATAGCATCGACAAGCTTAATGATTTCATCAGCGTCCTTAGCCATGCCTTCAATCTCATCGTTGGTGTACTCATCGTAACTGTCCAACGTTTCACGGTGAAGTCTAGTGTTTTCTTTTTCTAAGCGGTTTTTCTCTTCTAATAATATCTTTTTCTGCTCTTTAGGTGCAGCAGCAATAGCGCCTTCTAGCTCTTTTATTTGACGCTTATTCTCCGACATCTCTTCAGCATTCTCTAGCTTAGATAGCTTAAGCTCTTTAAGAGTTCTGTCTTGGTCTTTGTCTAATCTATCTCCAATAGCAACTTCATCTGGGTCAGCTTTTTCAGCTAGTGTACCCTTTATAGTCTTACCTAGACCTTTTGCGCCCTTACCTAAGACTCCAGCAGCAGGGTCAGCGAGAATTTCAAGCGCAACATCTCTACCGCTTATTTCGTCTCCAGCAGCTAATGAACCAAATGCTTCACCAGCACCACCAAGCGCACCCTCAGCTCCGTACTCTAATGCTTGAGCTCTAGCAGCTTTCATACCAGACTTCATAGCACTCTTCGATATAGTGCCACCAAGACCAGCAGACACAGCATCAAACGCACCGACCATCCCTGCTTTAGCCCATGCCTCTTTAGCTAATGGAATCAACATTTCTTTGTTGTCCCATGCTTTTTCTAATTCTTTAGGGTCAGATATATCTACGCCTTCTTCATTTAGTTTTTGAAGCAATGTAGAACCGAATGTAAGCATACCAGAACCAGCAAATGCAGCACCGCTTACAGCGCCAGCAGTACCAGTAATAGGTGCGAAGATTGTTCCAGCCGCAGCACCAGCAGCCCCACCAGCAAGGGCAGCTCCACCAGCCTCTGGAGAAAGAGAAGAATCAACTAAGGATACCGCACTTTCTGGAATGGTTCTCATCATATCCGCCAAGAAACCACCTATAGCTGTCTCCCCGAAAGAACCCATCCAGTTTTCAGCAGCGTTCTTTTCTAAAACCTCTGAGTAGTAAGCAAGTTCATCAAAATCAATTGAGCCACCGTAGAACGAACGAGCAGTAATCTTACCTATTTCAGAACTAGCGATAGCTCTGTTGTAGATTCTACTGAACATAGTGTTATTCAAGAAGTCCGAAGGGTCACCCTCGTCAATAATCTTAAAAGCATTTTGAGGTTCACTATCATCATCGACAACAGTTCTTTTCTTAGTGCGTGGCTTATTAGAAACCTCATCCCAGTCTACTTGATACGCTTCGGTTCTTACACCTAAAGATTCTTTTAGTTCTGGGTATAGCTTAGCAGCACTATATGCAAGTACCCCATCCGGAGCATCTTCCTTAGATAATCCAGTGGTCTCTCTAAATTGTTTTAGTAACTCTTCTCTAGATAAAGAAGGAGAGTATCGATAATTCTCTGTCTCGCCAGTAGAAGGAGATTCCGTAGCGACTTTTTTTTTACTAGGCTCCCCGAAGTCTACTTTTTCTGCGTAATCCGGATATTGGTCTATCAGTAGATTTACCAGAGCCTCGTCTGACATTTCAGATTGCTCAGGGTATTTTTTTCTAATAGCTCCTGCTAATTCCTGTACAGAAAACTTCTGATTTTCTTGAGGGTCTTGCATAACAATATGTGTTTGTGTTACGCAAAGATAAGTATTTAAAAGACGTAATTATCTGGCTGCTATGTAGTTATTTCCTAGCTGTCTAGGTATACTTCCGTTGATAATACCTCTAATAGCTTGTTCATAATTCTTACCATCAGCATATCTCCTGCCCGCTGCTACACCATTTACTTCTCGTTGAGTTACAAAAGTGTCATCGCCCTCCCAAAGCTTAGACCAGTCACCATCTTCTGGACGATACATTCTTACAAGTCCGTCAGCCCAGACTTCTAGACCGTCTCTCCAGCTAGCGAAGTATCTGTTGTACTCGTCTTGGGCCTTGCCGGTTAATTTGTCTCCCGGTGTCGTATTGTCCCAGTTGAAGAAGTTTTTGGTTTTTACTTGTCTTCCTCCAACACCAATAGCTCCTTCTTGAGCTGACATAGCGATTATAAGCTCTACAGGAATTCCGAATTTATTAGACACATAGATAAAGTCTTCATATGGAACAGGAATATCTGTATTCCATCTATCCATAGCCTTCTTTACAGTTTGCGGAGTCCAAGTCAAATCATCAACTGGGGTATAGTATGCCTTTGCTGATTTAGTAGGTACTTCTTTTGATTGAACCGGCATTGGCACACCTTCCTTAGGCTTTGGTGCTTTTGGAATAATTCCTCTATTCTTATAAGATTGCGGGTCGTCTGGAGTACCTTTCCCTTTTACTGATTGACCTTTCATAGCAGCAGGAGCTTCTTCTACATCCTCTAGCTGAGTATCACCTATTTCATTCGCTATACGTGTTACCTCGTCCTCAGCTGTTGGCGGCCCTTGAACCGCTTTTTCGGTCACTGGCTCTTGAACCTCCCGCTCGTTATCCCTTTTTTTAATAATATTTTCTAACCTCTGCTCAGCTCTACCGCGTTTCTCTTCAGGTGTAGGCGTATTATCGAATTTCATTTCCGGTATAACATCATCGCTTTTTGAACTAGTTGACCCCTCAGTAGTTTTACCAGCTTCTCCTTTGCCTACATCACCACCAAACATCCCTCCGCCTGTAGCTTGAGAAGCGAATCTATTTGCTGAGATTTTACCAAGCTTTTTCTTATAATGAGCCATTGCATCTGCTTCAAAAACTTTATCGTTTTTGAATTTATCCATAACCTCAATAAAAACTTCATTACTGATGTTTCTAGGGTCTAACTCTCTTTTCGCAATAGCATAAGAAAGAGCCACATCTGCCTGTAATTCTGGGTTGTCTTCTAATTCATACTCAAACTCATGTATAACTGCATCGTATGCTTTCTCTGCGCTCTCTGCATTTATAGTCAAAAACTTATGCTCTTTTTCCCAAGCAGATGGGGCAAAATAAGTTCCAAGCTTTACGGATTTTTGAACAGGCACGGTATTCGCAGCGTTAGGCTGTCTTTGACCACGAGGTGTAGCAGATTCTGGAACCCACTTGCCATCTATCTGATACATAAGATTACCGTTCTCGTACTTTGAAGCGGTTATGTTCGAAGGGTTTAATATGTTATTTAGGTTGTTATCAAAGTCTTCCCTTGTGCCTACATATCCATTCCATCTTACTTCATCTGCCTCAGCTGCTCTAGCTAAGGGAACACCTATTTGTGTATTGTAATCAGCTACTTTTTGCTTCATCTGAGATGAAAGCTGCTTTGCCTCTCTGAGCGCAGATGGGTCTCCAGTTTGCTCGTATCTTTCACCAGCAGCCTCGTAAGCCCCAAACAAAGTTTGCATATCTGTCTTATATATGCCTTGAAGCTTATAGCCGTTATCATTAAAAGCTTTTTCACCTCCAGTTCTATAGAGTTCTGTATCTCTTTCCTTGCGCTTCTTCTCTTGACGAGCTTGCTCTTGCTGCTCTAGCGCGTATCCTTGCTTACCTAACTCTGGTACTTTAAATACTACTTGTCCTAGTGGTGCGGCCATTACTTATTTTTTTTAGCGTTTTTTGCGAACTTCTTAAACAGTTTTCGAGCGTAAGAACTTTCTTTGGCTATTGAAGCTGCTTGCTTTGGATTTAATATTACTTCTTGTCCTGTGGCTTCACCAACTTTAATACCGTTTTGTACGATATCAATAGGATTGGTACTGTGATTAAAGTCACCATTAGTCATCATACCCCCTTGTTCTTTCATAAAGGGTACTGTCTGCTGCATTCCAAAACCAGTTAAAAACTTTTTACCACTAGCCCTAAGTTTCCTTCCGAGTTCTCTTTCGTAAAGCTGCTGTGGAGACATATCTCTAACAAAAACAGTTTCCCCTACTTTTAAGTAAGTTTGGTCGGGGCCAAGCATACTCTCGTCAAATTGGTCAGCTGGTATCTGAGGCTGACCTTCAAAGTATTTAAATTGCTCATTAACAGCGTCACCCTCAAACATATTTCCTACAACAGTCTCTAAGTTCCCTTGAGGCGGTATGTCCACAAATCTTTGTGGCGGACTGGCAGGCATAGGATTTTGACTTAAATTAAAATAATTTTCATTATTACGAGTGCGGTACTGCATTAACCTTTGTTCAGCCCTTGCTTTTTCAAGCATTTCATTTGTACTTCTTTTGGTTGTTTCTTTAGCCAATTCTGAATCTTTCTCAGTCCCTGTGGCTACGTCTGTGTTTTCTGTAGTTGTGTTTTTTGCAGGAGGAGGAATAATGGTCATTCCATCCATTGGGTCATCAATTGGAGCTTCGCTATTTACAAGAGATTTGAAATCAAGGTCTTTCATTCCGTACATCAAACCCGTACCCATACTACCAATACCGCTTCCAATGTTTCCTAGCGCTGCTTGGTAGCCTTTGTTAGCCATTGAGATTTCATTTCTGCTTCTCGTTTCTTTTCTGCCTATAGTTGCCGCTTCAGCGGCAGCTAATTGCTGTCCAGTTTGCATTCTAAGAGCTCGCTCTCTACCAAGCATTTGTTGCTGCTGTCTATTTGCGAGTTGATTCGCAGAGCCTAATCCACCTACTAAAGCTCTTCCTCCTGCGCCTTGTAGGGCTTGTACGGAAGTAGCTAAATTAGATTGGATAGCATCGTTTTCCATTCTTGCTATTTCTGAATCGTAAGCGTTCTTGTAGTTCTCGTAATATTGCGCAGGCGTTTCTAAAGACGGTGCAGCAGCTTGAGCTCTTTCGAACTCAGCTCTTGCTTTTGGGAGTTGACTTAAGCCGTAAAGACTCTGTGCTGTTCCCATAGCAGCCTGTAGGTAGCCTCCTACATTGTACTTTTTAATTTCTTTGCGCTTGCTCTTCATATTGCAAATTTAATATTTTTAGTTGACTCTGTCATTGTGCAACCTTGACCTGTCGTAGCTTAAAGATAAGGCATGCACTTCAAAGGCTGTTGTGTCAGTACTGGTTAGTTTTATTTTCAAGAACACATCCCTCATTGGGTCTCCGTCTATACGTGCTGAATGCTCTACAAATACGTTATTTCCTACAGATATATTAGAGATACTAGAGGTACACTGAATAGTCTTTCTGTCGGTAATACCACTTATTTGCATACCGGTTCCTGATAAACTAGACCCCGAAGCTGTTTTAAGAATATCTCCTACAACGAAGGGTAATCTGTTTACAGGTGTTGTGAATGTCACTTTATCAGAAGCGATAGACCCTACTTTACCTATGTATATCTGATGTCCTTTAGATGCCAATGTATCTCTTGGAATCATAGCATACCTGTGTCCTTCTCTTACGTCAAAGTCCGAAGTACCTATAGTTGTACTTTGGTCAGAAGTTGTTAGCGTCCCAGACCATGTGCCGCCTCCTTCTACTGCTAAAGATTCAAACACTTTAACCATAGATGGGTTTCTATTGGACACAACTTCAATCTCAGAAGTATATTGAGTACCGTAGAAATTATTTCTAGTGTTGTTTACATTATGCTTCCACATGAGACCAGAGGACTCGTCAGAGAAGCTATAAAGCTCGTTATTGATGTTTACATACATCGTTGGATTAAAGCTGTACTTACTACCCCAGACTCCCTCTTTATGCTTGTATGCAATTGTAAATCCTGTTCCTGCTGCACTAGTATTTGCTATAGAAAGAGAGGTAGTACCATTACATGTTGTTGAAGGCAATGTTACGACACCTGTAGATAAGTTTAATTGCGCTACAGCTATAAAGCTGTATGTAGAATCTGTTAGTATAATATTTATGGTAGCTGTACTACCAAGTAATTCATCGTCAACTAAAACACTATTGTTTTGATAAATGTCGTCAACAAATATTATTCCGTTGCCTATGTTTTCCCAGTTGTCACATATAGCTCCCCAGTTTGCACCAAATGTATTCCATAAAAAAGTATTTGGAGTGTATGTTATGTTGTTAACTGCAAAAACCCCAGAGGAATTTGTTGGTACAAAATAAGCTGTTGGAGGCGATGTTCCAATTATAATTGATGACCTAAATATTGAAGGAACTGTAATTATATATTCGTTATTGTCTGGGTCAAAGCCCCCTACAATTTTAGGCTTTTGGGTTGTCGATATTAAAGATTTAAACTTGTTTTCAAAGAAGCTATCTACTCCCTTTTCACTGATAGGTGTAATGCCATCAGAGGAAAGTCTTATAACTTTCCCTGCCTCAGCATCTACAAAATAGACAACACCAAATCGTTCAACAACAGATTCTGGATTAGAAGTTCCGTAGTCTCCCGCGTAGTAAGAAGCTCCTCCTAATACGTTTTTAGAAGCTGTTACATTTGCATTACCACTTGAGAACTCTATAATGTTTTTACCAATAGGCAGTTTAGAGGCTTTGCTTTCTTGTATAACAGTAAGCGCATCTCCTCTAGGCACTAAAGAGTTTATAGAACCATGCATTAAATCTAAGTCTGTCCAATTGGCTAAACTTAAATTAAAAGAACTAAGGTTAAGCCTATCTGAATCTATGACATAAGCATCAGAGTAAGTGATAGAAGAACGTCTACGTATTGTTTTATAATCTGGTATAAAGGCGTAAGGCTTGTTAGCAACAAAGCCTGAAGACATGTAGAAGTCACTTATAGAATAATCCTCAATAAAATCTACAATAGTGCTAAAGCTACTTTCGTCCCAATTTAAAGACAATAAAGTAGAACTTGTCATAGTAGAGTCTCTGGTCACAAGCCGTCTTGCTCTAAAGAACACATCTCCACGAGAGATGGTTACGTTGGCATCAGAGAAGTTGTTTACGGTTGTGGATACTAGTGATTGAGCAGAAACCACACCTCTGTACTGATAAGAAAATGTTCCATCGGTCTCAACCGTAACAGAAACAATGGTAATAACCGTTCCGCTTACTGTTATTTCGTCTCCAACATAGAATCGGTCTGATGATGTAGCACCACCAGCGCCATCTATATTCAAAGCGCCACCAGCATTAGAGGCAATTGTTCTGTCACCATAATGCTGTTTTGATACCACATCGTATGTTTTTCCCACACCGTAGTAGACCTTCTCTTCTAATTCTTTTTTAGGAGAATATATTTCTACAACAACATTGTTTTCCCATAGTCCATTTCCCTCTTTTACTGTATTAAAGCTAAATCCTGCTTTATCTACATCCTCAAGTTTTAAGGCCCATCCAAACTTAGTCTGAAAGTCTCTACCAGCAGGTGCTAAAAATCTATCTGCATCTTCCTCTAGTTTTTCGTATCCAATCACCCTAAATTCGTGGTCTTCTGGATACACTAAAGAGCCAGATGAATTTTCGTAACGTATTATTTTTAATATATCACCTTCTTCATACTTGTACTCTAAGTTAGCGCCAGTTTTTTCTTTGTAAGAGTTTTTACTGCCTTCTAGTGTATTAAAAGAAATGTAAAGATTTTCAGAAACAAACGCATCCTTGTCTTTAGGAATCAATGGACTAGCAACGGTGTATTGTAAAAATTTATCTACACTACTGTTTCCTCCGTAAACCATTTGCCATTTCTTGGCCCACGATGGTGCTTGAGATTTTATTCTGAAATCTACAAGCGACCCACCTTTTGCGTCTCTATCTGAAAAAGCTTTTACAAAAACAGGGTCAATTTTATTTACACCACTTGTTCTTCCTCTATCATCAGTATATACAATACCAAAAGAATGTTGAGAGTCTGATTTAAATGAAGAGTAACCCTCTAAACTAGCTGCTATGTAAGATGAAGTTCCAGAGATTCCAGAGATTACGTACTCAGCTTCTTTTGTTACAGGGGCAATGTGTATGTTAAATCCAGATTCACCGCCTATTCTGGAGACTGGAGCGTTAGTTATTTCAACAGCTACAGGATAACTTAAAATTGCCGATGGTATGTAATCATAATCTATAATCTCAGCTTGTTTTACAGAAAGAGATGCTCCTGCAAACCTTAAGTAAAATGTTTTTATATCATTAACTAAAGCAGCTTGTTGTAATTTAAAAGAAGCCGTTCCTTCTAAATATATTTTTGCTTTAGCCCCTTTTACGAGACCTAAAAGTAAAGTCTCTTGTTCATATACTAGTCCATCAGTTTCTTGATTTCTGTCAGAATCAACTATGCCTGTAAATGTGTTTGTAGATAGCCTGTTGTTTATTTCGGCAATCATTTGAGACTTAGACTTTACAGCACCGCTTCTAAAGTTTTCTTTAAAAACTGTATTTTTTAAAGGAATAACGACCGAACTTAGATTTGATGTCTGCCTACTTCCAGTGGTAAATACAATTGAGTCGTTAAGTTTGTTTGATATGATATCTGCATCAGTCGTAAAATTAAAATTGAAAGCTGCGATATTTGAATCCTCCTCGGCTTTGACTGTTAATTTTTCAGCCACAAGCACAAACTCAATATTTATAAACGAGTTTGCTGGCACTGTACTAGGAAGGCTTGAATAATCTAACTTTATTTCGTAGTCAGAAACACCTACTATTGAAGATTTTTCATGATAGAAATCATAAACGCTATCTTCAACGTAGGCTTTTATTGTGTACGTAGATTCTTTTTCTCTGTAGACCACATTTGAATCTAACTCTGGCAAATAGTTTTCATACCCCTCAGTATAATTACCATACATTAATCTGTTACCAGTTATCGCTTGTGCTTTAGCTACTTGAGGTACATTATCATAAGACTTGTTTACTTCGTCTAAGGACAAGGCAGAACCAATCTTATTGTTTGTGAAATTTATTGTAGAAGGATTAGATGTGAAATTATTACTAAGTTCTTCAATCTCGTAAAAAGTCTGGGAGTTTAGCTCCTTTGCATATACAGTAATCTTCTCAGCATCAGCTACCGTGTTTTTTACAAACACGTTTATCTGATTGTAAAAGTCTTTAGAAGAAACCTGTAAAAAATCAGACTTGATTTGAGTAGAAGCAAATGTATGTGAAGACCAATCAGAAAGCGCAGATACTTCTCCATCTGCATACTTGTATCTGTAAGCAAACTGAAAGTGCTTTTCTCTGATAGCGTTTCTGTCTAAGCTAGAATTATTAACCAAGGTATAACTAGGAGGGCTTAAAGGACGCTGTTTTGCTACTGTTAAGCACAACAGCTTCTCTTCGTCAGTTCCAGATGTTAGCGATGACGGATATCCACCACTGATTAATCTGTTTACATTAACCTTCATAGGAGGATTCACATTGTCCGTCCAGTAAAACAAACTTTCGTTTTCTTCATTTACTATGACATCACAATCAACATAACTGCTTTTCTGTAGGTTCAAAACACTGTCCTCATATAGTTTCTGGTATTTCCCAGAAACCATATCTAACTTATAGATACCATGGTCATCGTTTGAATTCCAAAGAATAAATATAATTTCCTTGTTTTTTTCGTTTGCTACAGAACCTATAACCACGTTATTCCCACTTGGGAAAGCATCCGCTGCTGTCCTGTTAGAGACTACGTCTGTACCTTTTATATTCTTAACAACCCCAGCTGTACCCTCGTCATCATTTGACACACGGATGTTGAGGTTGTCTGTCATCTCAACAGACTTTACAAGTTTCTGGTCAGTATCTGAATTTAAATACTGAGGTATAAGTTTATCAATAGCCATAGATTAACCTTTAGGGCTTTGCTTGAAGTTCTTTCTAATAGTTTTGAAAGCTTCCTCTTTTGTAAATGACTTAAGACGAGCATTAGCTAGTCTACGCTCATTGTAATATTCTTGTCTAGCTCTTAACTTCTCTCTTGCTGGCACGTTAGCCTTACGCTCAATGAGTCTGTAATACATATAAGAACGAAGAGCATTCTCTGCGTAAATATGTATACTGGGATTTTCACTGCGAGCCTCGTCAGCGATATACTCTATAACAATCTCGCTGTATCCAGAAGTGCTGTACAGCTCTATTCTGTTTTGCTCGTTGTTTATTCTAAACTCACCAGAGTATTTACCACCGCCTATACCGTAAGCACGTCCAATATTACCTTCATACAGAAAGTTTCTAAATGAATAGCTTTCGTAGTCAGACAG
>UEXM01001311.1_pt1 | contig 18521 bp, 19 predicted proteins | sample 1796661 | NCBI WGS metagenome assembly UEXM01 (sample SAMEA4772469, study PRJEB27181) | metagenome | reverse complement strand
TATTTCTTTAGTGTTACTCTCTAGCCATTTATCGCGATGCTCAAGACCGCATTTGCATTTAAAGTTAAGTAATACTTTCATTTAGCCTGTCCTCTAATCCAGTTATAGCCAAGCAAAGGTAATTATAATCCTTACCTCCGTTACTGTGTTTGTAATACCATTCATCAGTCCTGTTTATCAATTCTAAAAACTGCACAACTGAGTAACCTTTATTGTGTAACCGTAAAGTTAAACTATTCATGTTTTCCTCTATATAACCTGTCAACTACCCGATTATATCATATATTTGGTTAATTGATATCAGGGTATAATATTACAATCAACTCAAGAGGTTTATTCGATGCCTAAAATGTCAGATAGTGAATTAGTCTCTATCTTATCTCAAGCAGAAAACGACGCAGCAGAGTATAGCGGCGAATTCTCACGCGAAAATGAAAAGTATTTAAAAGGTTACTTGGCTGAGAAGTCAGGTGATTTTGCGGCAGTTACAGACCAGTCTAGCGTAGTGTCAACTGATATTGCGGATGTTGTTGAGTCTGATATGCCAAGCTTGGCTCGTATATTCTTAGGCTCAGGCGATATATTAGAATTTCAAGCTAACACTGAAAATGAAGCAGAAGTAGCTGAGGCAGAAGAAAAGACTAAATATGTAAACTGGATTATCCGCAACCAACCAGAAAGCTTTCAAACTCTCCATAACTGGATGAAAGATGCAGAGATTCAAAAGAACGGCGTCGTTAAATACTTTATTGATGAAAAGAAAGAGGTCGAAGAGGTTGAGTATACTGGTGTTGATGGCGCTGAAATCGCAGCTATTCAAGAAAGCTTACAAGGTGCAGAAGTCGATAAGGTTAAAGTTGTAGTTTCTGAACAATTAGAAAACGAACGGCAAACCTTTGATATTAAATTTCGTGTTACTCGTGAAACTAAAAAGATTTGTATTGTTAACGTGCCACCGGAAGTGTTTCTAATCACTCGCAACGCTACGAGTTTAGATGATGCTGAGTTAGTAGGCGATAGAATCCGTAAGACTCGAAGCGAATTATTAGCAGAAGGTTTTAGTCGTGAATTAATAGATCAGTTACCAGCTTTAGATAATGACAATAATAAACGTTCATCTAATTTAAAAGCTATTCGTAATCGCGATCAAGGCGGCGCTAACGATTCAGAAACCATTAATGATTGGGCTAATCAAAAAGTCGAGATATCAGACTTATACGTCAAGATTGATTATGACGGTGACGGCATAGCAGAACGCAGACACATTATGACAAGCGGCAACAAGGTATTAATTAACGAATCATTCAATCATGTTCCTTATGCTTCATTGTCAGCTATTTTAATGCCTCACAAGGCTATTGGCAGAAGTAGAGCAGAAATCACTTACGAAACACAAAGACAGAAAACAGCTTTGCAGCGTGGATTGAATGATAATATCTATATGGTTAACAATCCTCGTAATGTCGTTCATCCTGATGTTGATTTAGATGATATGCTAACGGTAAGGACTAACGGTATTGTTAGGCTAGATGATGACACAAGCATTTTACCTCAAAACGCCGTCATGCCTTTGCAAATCCCTTATGTTGGCGATAGAACATTACAAGTCTTACAGTATGTAGACCAAACAAGAGCGCAAACAACTGGCGCTTTGCTTGCTAATCAAGGTTTGGATTCTGACGCAATAGGGCGAGAAACAGCCACACGATTTGAAGGTGTTCGCGATGATGGTCAAGCTAAGATTGAGTTGATCGCTCGTAACTATGCAGAAACAGGCTGGCGTAAACTATATGAGGGTATCGCGTGGCTTGCTTCTCGTTATCAAGATACAGCAACAGAGTTTAGAGTATTAGGTAAAGCATTAACTGTTAACCCTAGCGGATGGAAGTATAGCCATCATGTTGAATCTAAAGTTGGTTTAGGTGCTGGTAGTAACGAGCAATTAATTGAAGCTCGACAAGGTATATACACTATTCAGCAGCAGTTAAAAGCTGGTGGATCAAAAATTGTTGACGATGAAGGGATATACAAAAACCTAGCTGCATTAACTGATGGGCTTGGATTTAATCGATCAGAGCAGTTATTTAATAATCCTGTAGAGCCTAGTGAAACATTACGCGCTGACAACGAACAGTTAAACGCTATGGTTTTACAAATGCAAGAAGCTATGCAGATGCAATCTGAACAAATCAGGCAACTACAAGCATTCACCGAAAGCAAATCAATTGAGGCTCAAGCTAAGTTAATGGTAGCTAAAGATACATCAGACCAGAAAACAGCGGATAGAGCGGAGAAGATTAGGCAGTTCAATATATCCACTGCACAAGATGCTAACCAGTTCGAAACAAGTACAGCAGTTGATTTAACCAAGCTAGAAGTTGATAGCGATAAAGATGTGCCCGGAGCGCTAGTTTAATGACTGAAACAGAATTAAAAAACACAATACAGCGTGCCAATCGTGCTGATGAACTACTTAACGACCCATTAATTCAGGAGTTCATTATTCAGATGCGCGGCGATCTACTGAAAAAGTTTGAAGGCACAAAACTAAATGACGAGAAAGAAAGATTAGATACTTGGCAGCAATCCCAAGTGTTAAATAAATTCTTAGATAAGTTCACTAGAGCTATCAAAGATGGAAAAAACGCTAAGACAACCTTAGCAGAACGCGCTAAGCAAGCAGTTAGGCGCATTATTTAACGTGAATAACCTTTAAGGACTCACAATGCAAACAGCAGAACAGGCTTACTTAGCCGCAAGAAAAGAAGCAAGAAGCGGAGCAGACTCAGCAGAGCAACCTGCACCCGTTGAAGCGGTAGATGTGCTAGAAGATAGCGCACCAATTGAAGAAGTAGAAACAGAAGAGGTAACTCATGAAGAATCTACAGCGGAAATTGAAGAATCAACTAAAGCAGAAGAAGCGACAGCAGAAACGAGTGAGATGGATGATCTTTTTGCCGATTATAACGGGCGAGAAATAAACCTCCGTGAAGCTAGTGAATGGGAAGAGTCGCATAAAAATATTAAATCTATGCAAGCTGATTGTACTCGTAAATGGCAAGAAGCATCAGAGCTAAAAAAAAGCGCAGAGGAAATGCAATCAAGCAACACCTCTAAGCAAGCTAAATTATCAGAGCAACTAGCAACACTAGAAGCGATGATCAGCGAAGATTCGTTAACTGATGAGCAATTAAATGATTTATGGGATGACGACCCTGACGAGTGGAAAGCACTTACCGAGAAACAAAAACGGCGTAAAGAGTTTCTAAAAGAAGCTAAGAAAACCGCCAAACCTGTTTCGAGTGTTAATGCACAAGAAGAGCAAGCTAAGTTGATTAAAGCTAACCCTCAGTGGCTGAATGAAGGCAAAGCAACAGAAGCATATCAAAGCGATATGACAGCTTTATCTGATTACTACGCTGATAACGGCTTTACGCAAGAGCAAGTAGATCAAGTTAATTCTAGTTCATTGCTGGCTCAAGCGGTAATTGATGCGGCACGTTTTAAAGCTACAAATGTTAAAAAAGCGGTAGTAGAGAAGCGAGTTCGTAAAGCCCCGGTAAGTACAAAACCAAAAGCGCAAGCTAGTAACACGGTAACAACTGAAATTAAAAAGCTTCAAGCGGAAGTCAAAAGAACAGGCGACCCTAAGCTATTTCAAAAGTTACGACAACTTCAACGAAAACAAGGTAATTAATTATGGCTACTCCAGCTGATACAGTTTCAACCTATGATGCGATTGGTAATCGCGAAGATTTGAGCGATATGATTTACGATATCTCTCCTACACAAACACCATTTTTATCTGGTATCTCTCGCGAAAGTGCGACAGCTACTAATCATGAATGGCAAACAGACTCTTTAGCAACTGCTAGCGCTTCTAATGCAGTTATTGAGGGTGAAGATGCGACGACTACTGCGGCAATTGCCTCAGTACGTTTAGGTAACTACACACAGATTTCCGATAAGGTTCCTCGTGTTACACGTACACAGCGCGAAGTGCAAAGCGCTGGTCGTGGTGACGAGTTAGACTATCAAATCATGAAATCAGCTAAAGAGCTTAAACGAGATATGGAGTCAGCAATTTTAGCCAACAAAGCTAAAGCTGTAGGCTCTGAGTCTGTTGCTCGTGAACTTGCTGGTATTGAATCATGGTTAGCTACTAACACTGATTTAGGTGCTACTGGTACCGCTCCAACTGGTGATGGTACTGATGCTCGTGGTGCTGGTACTCCTCGTGCTTTCGCTCAATCTCAACTAGATGGTGTGTTAGCTAATTGTTGGGATCAAGGTGGCGAGCCAGATACTATTATGGTTGGATCGTCTGTTAAGCAGGCTTTATCTGGCTTGGTTAATGGTGGTGCTGCTGGTGCTGCTCAACGTACTGTAGATGGTAATGCAGCAACGGTTAATACCGCTATTGACATTTACGTGTCAGACTTTGGCTCGTTAGCTGTTATTCCTAACCGTTTTCAAGTTCAAACTTCAATGCTTGTTCTTCAAATGGATATGTTTTGTTTAGCTACGTTAGCAGACTTCCAAGAAACGCCACTAGCTAAAACTGGTGACTCAGATCGCGTACAATTACTTTCTGAATACACGCTAGTTTCTAAAAATGAAAAATCAAGCGGTATTATTGCTGATTTGAATAACTAGAATAATCCAGGGGAAAGGAATCCCCTTTTAATTTTCGGAGTTAATATCATGACAGAAGAAAAAGCAAAGCCTAAAAAACCTACCAGTAAAAAAGCGGTAGCACTTAAAAACCTAGCAACTAGTAAAGGCAATGTTAAGGCTGGCTCAGAGTTTACCTGTACCACTAAAGAATACGATATCTTTAAGAAAGCTAAGGCTGTTTAAATGTACGATATAGACGCGCAAACAGGTATAATTGAAAAATACTCAAAAGACGATAACGGCAAGATTAAAGTTTATCAGACTCAAGATGTACAGCCGTTTATCGCACAAAATAAGCAAGATGAAAGCCTAGCCACTCAAGGCTTTAAAGGTAATTATCATAAAATGGCATCTATCCCGCCTATTGTTATTGTTCAATGGACGGAAGAATTAAAAGCTAAAGGCGCAGATAACATTAACCCTTTAGACGCACAAAATAGAAAGTTTCTACTCTCTAAGCTGAATTCTCCAGAGTGGAATAAACTAAGAACTAAACAAGGTGTAATCTAATGGCATTAGCAAGTTACGATGATTTAGTTGAATCTGTTATTAAATGGAGTCATCGAAAAGATATTTTAGAACTAATCCCTGATTTTATTACGCTTGCTGAATATGAAATGTTTAACAATGCTGAAGCACAACTACAAATTAGGGAAACAGAATTCGTCTCAACTGCTGCCGCTGATGCTCGTTACTTAGCTTTACCTCCTAACTTTGAAAAGGCTAGAAGCGTACAGTTAGAAACTGGTAATGGTTTTTGTGATGTTAAATTCCAATCTCCAGAGCAATTATTAAGACAAGTTACAACAGGTCAACCAAGATTCTTTACTGTTATAGGCACTGAGTTAGAATTCGATAGAGTTCCAGATTCATCTTATACAATACAGATTCAATACTATAAAAAGCCAGATCCGATAAGCGACAGTAATCAGACTAACTCAGTTATAACTGGGTATCCTAATATTTATTTATACGGTGTATTGCATCAGGTTTTTTTATGGTCAGAAGATATGCAAGAGGCTATCAAATACGCTGGAAAGTTCCAAGACGCTATTAAAGGCGCTAACAAGGCCGATAAAAAGGCTAGATTTGGCCCTGCTCCTTCTATGCGTGTTGATGGGGTGACTCCATAATGACATTCCAAACAGTACCTTTTAATATTGTTGGTGGTACTCACGAGAATCGCTCTAGACCTATATCAACACAAAAAACCGTGAATATGTATTTACAGGTTAATGAGTACGGGAAAGATCCTGTTAGTTTACAGTCATTCCCCGGACAAAAGTTATTCAGTCAAGTTTCTGGTGATTCAGATCGCGGAATGCACGTGATGAATGAAACCCTGTATAGAGTGGTTGACGATCAACTTTATCAAGTTAAATCAGATGGGAATCACATCCATAAAGGGGTTATTACGGGTAGCGAACGCGTAATAATGGAGGATGACGGAGACAACTTAGTTATAGTATCTGACAGGGTTTATGTATTCACTGAATCAACCGATACATTTCAAGAAAATACTAACGTAAACTTAGTTAATGTGTTATCGGTCACAATAATTAATAACCAGTTTATCTACACTACGGAAGAGTTATCTTTTATGGCTCAACCGGGGCTTCCTTTTGATGTTTCTGGGTTGGATGCGATAGGGGCTGAATCAAGCCCAGATAAATTAGTTAGAGACTACGTTTTTAACCAGACAGATTACAGGTTCGGAGTTCGAACATTAGAGCCTTGGTATAACTCAGGCGTAGGGAGCCCACCTATAGATCGTATAGATGGTGCTCAAAAAAACACAGGGTTAGTCGCTATAAACTCAGTAGCGAATACTGATAACTTTGTTTACTGGCTAGGTGATGATAAATCAATATACCGCATAAGAGGTAATAGCGCCGAAAAGGTAAGTGATGACGCACTATCTAACACTATAGAAGGTATGTCTAAAATAGATGACGCTTTTGGTTATGCTTTTACCCTTCAAGGGCAAGAGTTTTATTTGATAACGTTCCCAAGTGAAAACAAGACTTTTGTTATTAATGAGAACCTAGGTAGACAAGGATGGTTTAATCTTAATTCGACCACTCAAGATCTAGCTTATTCAGGCACATCAAGTGTAAACGTATACAATAAAACTTACGTTGCGAGTAAGGGCGACCTGCTAACACTTGAGCTTAATGAGTTTACGCAAAATACAGATGTGCTTATTCGAGAAAGAATATCTACAGCAATAACAGGTGAATCTTTAGGTATTAAAGGTCAACGACTTAAAATGTCACGGTTAGAGTTGTTTGTTGAAGCAGGCGTAGGATTAATGACAGGTCAAGGAGAGAACCCTAGAGTTAGAATAGAAACATCCATAGATGGTGGTAGGTCTTATGCGCATTCTGCATGGGTAGAGCTTGGTAGGTTAGGAGATCACACTTTAAGATGTGAGTTGTTTCAGATGGCTAGTGGTGAAAGCTTCGTGTTTAGGCTAACTATGTCCGACCCTGTACCATTGACAATTTCAGGCGCTGCTATAGATGTTAAAATGGTGGGAAGATAATGGGGTTTAATAGAGTAAACCCACCAGAACAAGTGACTTTGCCTGCAAAGATAGAGCGAGATTTAGAGTTATCACAGGCTTTTAGTGATGTTTACTCCATCATGTTTCAAATGTGGAAAAGGCTAGGTGGTGGTGCTGATTGGGTTGACGAGTCTAGACAGATAGGTTATGAGTTTGATGACATTAGCAGTCTAGTGGATGCTTTATTGCCAAAAAAGCCAGATATAGAGATAGTTACTGAAGATTATACAACAATAGGCGATCAAACGATTATATGTAATGCTGCTTTAACCGTGTTTTTAAACAAAGAACCAAGAGACAGAGAGAAAGCTAAAGTAATAATAGCTAACGGAAATGTAATCGTTAATGGCAACGGAAAGCAAGTAAACAAAGATACGGATCAAACAGTTATATTTAAAAATTTAATAACAACAGCTACTTTAGATATTGTTTACATTCTAGAGAGTGACGAGTGGTTTATTGTATGAGTAATGTATTAAACAAGCAGCAAGAACTACAAACAACAGCGTTTGGTGAAGCTTCAGTAGCTGAGCCTACGCCAGTTATACAGGTTTCTGCACAGTACGGTCTTACTGATGAAGTTATGCAGATTGTTAACTTTGGCGGATCTACATCTAACGGAGATAGTTTATTTAAGACTAACACAGGAGTTAGCCCTCTAGGGCTTGCCTCGTTAAACACTACCAAGCAATTATCATACAAGCCCGGACAAGGTGCGCTAGCTAGATTTACGTCTATGTTTAGCCCGTTTAAAAATTCAAGCTTACAAGCGGCTGGATTAATTAATTCAGAGGATGCTTTTGCTTTTGGTTACTTTGATCTTGCTGGAGAAAGTGGCGGGGAGTTTGGTGTTATATACTCTAGAGGTGGCAAGACTGAGCATCAAGAGTTAACTATAACTTCAGCTTCTTCTGGTGCTGAAAATGCCACCGTTACAGTTAACGGTGTACCTTATATAGTGCCATTAACTAACGCTGGCGGTGACAAAAACGTAACAGCAACAGAAATATCAGACAGCCTCAACGCGCAGGTTGAAAACTTCTTGTTTTCAGCAAATACTACGGATGGGGTTAGCTTGGTATCTTCTATGGACCTGCTACCAGCCCCTAATGCGGCTTATTCTTTCTCTAGCGCTAGTGCGGTTGGTTCGTGGGCTCAACAACAGCCCGGAGTTGAGCCAGTAATAACACTAATAAAACAATCTCAGTGGAATAGGAATCAGTTATTAACCGAGGATGATGATTTTATACTAGACCCAACAAAAGGTAATGTTTATTCTATTAGTTTTCAATATCTAGGCTTTGGAGATATAAACTTTACGGTGGAAGATCCAAGTACTGGGTTACCAGTTCTTGTTCACCAGATAGAGTATGCAAACAATAATACATCAACCAGCGTTGGCAATCCTACTTTTAGAATAGGTTGGCTAGCTAGAAATTTAGGTAACACAACAGACCTTCAGGTTTCTGGCGCTTCTGCTGCAGGATTTATTGAGGGTAAAAACCTAGTTGATACATTACCTAGAGCCGTTGAAAGCATCACCGGGCCCATTGATACAACTCAAACGAACATTATAACAATAAGAAATAGATTCCACTTTGGGGATAAGATAAATAGAGCGGATATAGTCCCTCTCTTATTATCTATGGGCACTGAAAGCTCTAAAGGTGCGTTTTTTAGGTTAACGGCAAATTCTACATTTAGCGACCCATTGAATTTTAGTTATGTCGATGAGCAGAGTTCCGTTGCAGAAGTAGCAACAGACCAAGCTACGGTTGTAGGTGGGCGCTTTGTCGCGTCTTTCTTGGTAACAAGTCAAGGATTAGTAATAAGCTCTGATTCTTTTAAGTCTAGGGTTTTACCAGATGATCAGTTGACACTTTCCGCTGCTGTTACTTCTTCACCCGCTTCAATTATGATCGCTTCAGCTGCGTGGCAAGAGGAAACTTAAAATGGCTAGAACACCAAAGAACGCATCTATCGAAAAAATAGAAACGGCAGAGCTAATTACACTTGACTACCTAGTTCCCCCGTCCACAGTAACAACAGCTTTTTTAGTGCTGTCTAATTTGACGGCGAATATATTAGATATCAGCGTATATATAAATGATTCAGTATCAGATTTTCTATTGATGAGCGATAAAATACCGGGCGGAATGGGTAAAACTCTTCATATTAAAGAATTAAGTTTAGAAAAATTAAACGCTGGATTTACTATAAAAGTTCAATCAACAACTAATGATGCTTTTAATGCTTTCTTGTCAGTTAGCGAAATTAGCGATAATTAACAAATAATGATAAAATGTATTTGCTTGAATAACCTTTTGGACTCATAGCAGATTAATTTAAAAATTAAGAGGTTATAAATGGGTGGTTTTTTAAGCCAAATGGCAAACGTGTTTACGGGTAGCGAAAGCGCCAAGGCAGCAAGAAGGGCTGGCGAGATACAGCAACAAGAGGCTCGAACGCAAGGTGCTAATGTTCAAGCTGCTGGAGAATCAGCAATAGCTAGGTTCGATCCTTTAGCTCAAGTTGGTCAGCGAGGAATAGAGCAATCTGGATTTCTTGCAGACCCACAAGCACAGTTCGACTTTATTCAGCAAAACCCTTTATTTAAGCTTGGGCTTCAAAACGTCAACGAGCAAATAAATCAAAGCGCCGCATCAAGAGGGCGTTTAACTGCTGGTGATACATTAGAAAGATTAACACAAGCACCAACATTAGCATCTCAGCCACTTATCGACCGCCAGCGACAAGACATACTTAACTTGCTAAATATTAGCCAAGGTGTGACAGGTCAGCAAGCTGGAATCGAAAGGCAAACAGCTCAAGACGTAGCTAACCTATTAACAGGTGGTGCTGCTGCTAAGGCTGCTGGCGTGGTCGGCGCTCAAAATGCTAGGACTGATGCTTTTGGTAATATTATCGATGTAGCCTCTATAGCGGCTGGAATGCCACCGGGCACATTTACAGGCGGATCAACTCCACCACCTCAAACATTTAACAACGCGCCTGTAATACCGGGCTTTTAGGAGAATACCATCGCTATAGACCCAAGAATAAGCTTAGCTGGTTCTCCTGCAATAAATGTAGGTCAGCGATTCGGTCAAGCAATACAAAACTTACGCAATGTTGATATATTAAATCAGCAGCGCGACTTAGCGCCTATTCAGTTAGGGCAAGCACAAAGGCAAGCAGAGCTAGAAGCAGCACAGCAACCAGTATTATTACAACAGGCTGAAGCTGCTAGCAACCCTGAATCACAATTACTATCTCAACAACAACAAGCTCAACAGATAGCAACTAGTTACGCTACTGCTTTACGTCCTTTGTTGAATAATCCACAAGCATTAACTCAGGAGTTACAGCGACAAAAAGTACAATTTCAAAATGCTGGTGTTGATACTTCTGGTATTGATGAAGACATTTTACAAACTCAGACTCCAGAAGGTTTAACGGCATTAACTCAAGAGGTTAACGAAACACTAAGCCCGTCTGTGCAACCGCAAAGAGTTACAGCCTCTAAAATATTAGATGATGGAACAACTATACAATCCCTCTCTACTGGCGGAACAAATGTTGTGTCACCACAAGGAGAGGTATTAACAGGTGGCGCTAGGAAAAAAGCTCTTGATTCAGCGTTAAGATCAAAAGTAGTTCAAAAAGGCGATATAGCCCAAACAATATCAGATGTTAGAGTTGATGAGGCTATAAGGCTGGAGCAGGAAACAGAAAAGGGGAGGCAAGAAGTTACTAAAGGAAGAATAAATATAGATGAAACAAAGATAAAAAATAAAGAGTCTAGACTCCAAGCGGTAAACGCTAAAAACGCAAGAAGAAAGGAGGCAGATAACGCATCTGCTGTCATTTCAGACTTGCTTGATGGCGATTCATTTTCTAGCGCTTTTGGTAGGTTTAATAACGCTCCGTCTGAAGGCTTTAGAACGCAGTCGAATATAGACGCTAGAGCAAAGGTCGATCAGGTCGTAGGGCTTCTTTCTTTAGAGTCAAGACAAAAACTAAAAGGACAAGGGACGATAACCGATAGCGAAGCAAAAACTTTAGCACAATCAGCCACTATACTGACAAACCCTTTAATAAGTGACAGTGTAGCAAGAAAGGAATTACGACGAGTTAAGCGCATTTTTGAAGATGCTAGCGATAGAAACCAATTAAAGCAAGAAACATTACAACAAGAGCAGCAACCGACATTGAGCGGATTTAAAATATTGAGTGTTGAATAATGCCTATAGCAAAAATACAAACACCAGACGGAAAAATAGTTTCCATAGAGGTTCCTGAAGGGGCTACAGAACAAGATATTTTAAATTTTGTACAGTCTCAAGATTTAAGTTCTTTTGCTTCCGCTAAGTCACCTGTAGAGAATAAACCTGAACAATCAGAGGCAATACAGGATGAAAAAACCATTGTTGACCAGATTTCTGGAGGACTCAGCGGGGCAACTACTTTGGCTAGTGATATTGCTGGCACTGCTGTTGGTGGTGTGACTGCATTAGTTGATATATTAAACCCATTCACTGATAACGACCCTGCACAATTAATTGAAGATGTTAAATCTAAGCTTAGAATAGACCCTAATGTTGGTGGTGAAGCCGCATTAAATCAATTAGGTGCGGCTATTGAGCCAGCTAAGCCTTTAATAGATGCTATATCGAAATTTAAAGAAACAGCCGGGCAGCAAGGGCTAGATTTAACTGGTAGCCCTGCATTCGCTACTTTTGTGAATATTATTCCTGATATTATAGCGGAGGTTGGTGGCGCTGGATTAGCTAGGCGTGGCGCAACAACCCAAGCATTAAAACCTATTACAGAGCAAGCAAAAAGAACTGTTGTTGCTGGTGTTTCTGGTGTTGATGAGGCAACAGGTATTACTAAGTTAACGAGTGACGTTTTACCTCCTGAAACAAGGCTTGGTAAGTTATTTCAGGCTCAAGGTGAATTAGTGGCAGGTTTTCAGCGTAAAGGGCAGCAAGCGCAACGAGTTAAAGCTATCGAGGATTTAGCTAATAAGTTCGATGTTGCAGAGGGTGTGGGCTTTGAGTCTAAAATAGTTCAAGGATTAAAAGATTCTGTACAAGCATCTAAGCAAGCTATCGGTAAGTTATACGACGAATCGACAGCCCAACTTGATAAGTTAGGCAATGTGCCGTTAACTAAAACTAAAAAGTTTGCTCAAGAAGTAATTGACAGAGAATTAAAGAAGGGTACTCGTGCCAATCAATCTATTGTTGATGATATGCAGACCCTTGTTGATGCTCCAGACGACCTATCTTTTGAGCTAGTTAAAGAGATAAGATCTAGCGTTGGCGCTAATCTAGAAAAAGTTAACCGCGGAGCTCCTGTTCAAGGGAATACAGATACAGCACTGTTAAAAAGAACGTATAGCCAATTAAGTAATGATATGACTGATTTTGCTAATACAGTGGATTCTGACTTGGCAAACAAGTGGAAAAAAGCAAATGATGCGGTTTCTGAATTCGCACTAGGAACAAGCAAGCAAGGAGCAAAAGCAATTATAAAAGGTGGTGATGCTACGCCTGAAGTAGTAGATCGATTATTATTTAGTGGCAAAAACTCTGATGTTGAATTTTTAGCAAAAAACCTAGATGATCCCGGTAAAAATGCAGCTAAACAAAGAATATTACAGAGAGCGCTAGAGAAATCATCTATTGATGGTGATGATATTAACCCTAACAAGTTCCTGTCTCAACTAAACAAAACAAGAAATCAAATAGGTAAAATGTTTAGCGATGAAGAAAGGAAGGCTATTTTTGCATTAAGAGATCAACTATCTAAAACTAGACGGGCGCAAGATGCAGCTATTTCCACGCCAACAGGGCAGCAATTAACACTTGGCGCAGCGCTGGCTTTTCCTCCCGCATTAGTTCCGGGCGTTATAGCTGGAATAATAGAATCTAAGCCTGTTAGAGATCTTTTAATAAAAAGAAAATCAGCAAGATCAGCAGCAGCTATATCAAACATAGACGCGCAGTTACAAACAAAAATAGACGAGATCGGCTTAGGCGGTGCTTTGACTGCCGGAGCTATAGTTTCTACACAGGAGCAGAATTAAATGGCATACGCACCAATAGCGGGGATTATACCGCAGTACGACGAGCAGGACGGATGGTATTTAAAATTCTATAAACCATCTACCACAACACCAATTAGCATGTCTATTGATGCAGAAGGGTTAACTCTGCTTGCTAAGTGTCAATTAGATGTTGACGGATTCCCTACTAATGACGGCACTACTTTATTCACTCCTTATTTGAATCAAAATTACGATGCCTTTTTATTTCCTACGGCAGCAGAAGCAGACGCTAACGACACTATTAACGCTAAGCGCGTGGCACAGAATATAAACCCGTTTGGCGAGGCTTTTGAACAAGAAGTTAACTACTTAGGTTTTGTTATCACTCCAGGGCAAACGCTACTAAACGTGCCTGATACCCCTAATGGTGTATTGCTATTTATCGACGGTGACGCTCAAGAGGAGACTGATGATTTTACTTATGAATCGTCAAACGGGAATATTACATTAGTAACCGCGTTGACTGGTAATGAACAAGTATGGGTCACTTACGGCGCTATTGTTGCAGTAACGGCGACTAAGCCAAGCGGTGTATTATCATTCGGCAATGTATCTCAGTATGTAGCAGATGTTAATAATACAGCAGGTGATAAGGTGTTTACTTATTTTTACAATGCAGAGGTGTTGTGTGAGTGGGTTACTGTTGCTGCTGGTACTGGTGCTGGTGATATGTCAGATGGGACATTAAATCTTACTGGCACGGGATTGCAAGGCAAGTTAGTTATTAACGAGACTATGACGCCTAAACATTTTGGAGCTTTTGGTGGCGGGACTTTAGATGATACTGCAGCGGTAAATAATTGTTGCGACAACTCGCCCAACACGTTGCTAGACGATGATTACGGTGTGCTAGAAACTGTTATCAATAACTCTATAGATAGCATACCAGGTAAAAGGTTACGCTACATAGGTGAGACAACTAGCCCTATCGCAAGAATCGTTACGATGAACTCTGATTTTGCTAATATTGAAATTGACGCAGGAAGTAAAGAAGCTATTGGTGTTATCTTACCTAGTGATGATAACACCACGATAAAAGGTAAGACGATAACAGTTAAGAACATCATACAGCAACAATCTGGCACACAAGGTCAAGCGGTAGGTGTTTTTAATCCGGGCTGCAGGTTTTTATGTGAAGATATGTATTTTCAAAACTTACTTTATGAAACTGAAGTTGGTTATGCTGGCGGAGGTACGCAAGGCTTTGTTACCTCGTTCACAGGTGTTAGTGATGTAAATAATATACACGCTGACAAATCGCTTTCTATCGTGCTGGCAGACCAAAACGGCTCTGTAACTTTTGGAAACCTTCATTCTTACAAGTGTTTCGCACAGCCGGTATATAACTTAGACGGTCAAATAAAAGGCGGCACTGTTTATGCTGATGAGTGTCTAGAAGAGGTTATAGTAAATCAAGGTTGGACTGATATAGATGAGGTGATAGCAACTGGGAGAACATTTGCCGTTTTACGCTTGAGAGCTTCTTGTTATACGTCTATAGGTCGCATTCATGGTGGCCCTAGTCGCGCATTCTCAAATATCAATAGAGCAGCGGGAGCACCTAAGTCCGTTTCTCTTGCGGATTTATCCGTTAACATTCCAAGAGGTATCCTATCTCACAGAACGAATAACGCAGGTTTTATTAACGGGCCCGTTTACATAGGTAATGTTACAGGTGATTTTTCAGGTGCTCTGTTTACAACTGGATTTGGCACTGGTGAAACAGAATCATTAGTTGTTGGCGATGTAGATGTTAATTTATATTACGATGCTGATGATACGAGTTTGAGCACTACTAACTGGTTCAATTTGATAGGTGTACAAGAAACAAACTTTACTAATTGCAACATTAAAATTATAGAGTTTCGCGATAATGGTGCTCTAACGTTTAGCGATCAATGGTATGACGCATCAAACCCTGCGGTTAAGCCGGGTTATTGCGGGAAAATGGATGTATATGTTTTTGGCTCAGATGAAACAACATATTCAACAAGTCAGTTTCAAGGTCAAAGGCCAAGTGAAAATATGAGGTTTGAGCCTCAAAACCACGTTTGGAATCTTAATTTCGGTTCTCCTAGACTTGGCGCAAACTTAGGCGCAAGAGGGAATACAATCATTGGAATGGCTCCTGTACAAGGTTACTGGATAAAAGGGGATAGATTCTTAAATGAGGATTGGGGTGATGGCGGCGGAACAACTACGGAGTTTGGCTATAAATGCACCGTGACGGGTGAGCCGGGGACTTGGGTAACTATAACAATTTAAGGTTTTATATTATGGCAGCAATGGCAAACGGTCCATCTGGCGGCGTATTCGTCACATTGGCAGACTTACAAGCAAGCAAACCTAGAGAAAATACACGCTTAAGATGTATAGAGCGCGGCAATGCTGAATACATAGCACAGCCCCATGGATACGTAGCAACGTTCGGAGATGTAACAACATCAACGTTAATAGCTAAATTAGTCATTAAAAACACGACGGTCGATGTGGCTAATTTTGGCGCTGTAGGTGTCGGAGATGAAGGATCAGCAATAAATGATGCGATATCAGCTATAAACGCTTTAGGTGGTGGACAGGTTAATTTCAGCAAGCCACTATATCAAACATCTGTAGCTTGGGTTGCTAACACTGGTGTGTTGTTAAAGTCTCCATCATTAACTGATGTTGGATCTAACACAAACGGCACCAACTCATCCGCCACTAAAACAGTTATAAGATGGATTGGAACAGCGGGTAAAACCATTTATAGCATAGCTCCTGAAAACACTGGTGATGCAGTTTGGGGGGGTGGTTCTGAGGGTATAGAGTTTGATTGTAACAATCTTGCCAATGTCGCTGTTCATCTTAACAATACAAAATACTCAGTTTTTGACGGAAAGGTAAGACAGGCTGCTCTTTCAGGTATTATATTAAATTCATCATCTGGTTCTGCTGCTGTGTTCTCATCAAACAACAACATTAGAAACTATGAATATATATGGGGAACACAACCAGCAACGGAAAACTCTATTGGTTTATTGATACAGGGTAACGGTTCAACAGCTCCGTCTACACAACAAAAAATAGGGCATATAAATGGGTTGGTTAAAAATGGTTACTTAGTTCAAATAGAAGAATCTGACAACTGCCAGTTCAATTCGGTAATGGCTGTTGTGCAATCGCCGGGCACAGGCGGAGCATTAAGAATAAAAGATGGAGGATTCGGCCCCGCTAATAGTAATCAGTTTTGGTATGTAGTAGGCAAAGTAACTCAAGATCCTACAATATACGGAACAGCATTAAACAACTATCAAAGCGAAGGTGGCACGATTGACACCTTTGGAGGAACTGGAGCCAGATGGGATGCTGAGTTATTTGATTATGTAACTGGTAAACGTTTTAAATCTCACGTTTATTCATTAAGAGATAAAACCTCAGTAACTTCAGGTGAGTTTCTAGGCTCCAGTTCTGGTATTGGTTCATTTGCCCTTAATTGGAACGCTAGAACACTAAACGGAACTGCAACTAGTGATGTATCCGTTGTTATACCAAACAAGTATAATTTTTCTAATGGTTTTATAGAGGGTATAGAGCTAGTCATGGGGAATAATGCTGTTGCTAGTGGTAATTATAGGTTGACTTGTAGAACATCCGTGGGAGTTACAGCAGGAATAACAGTCACACCAGATTCAACCTTAACTGATACGGTTGCCGCTCCTGTTCAGTATGTTCCAACGGTTCATACTTTTAATATCGATCCAGACATTTCTTTTGCTGATGGAGATCATATATTCTTGACCATACAAAGACTAGGTGCTGATGCGCTAGATACCAACACTGATGATTTGTTTATTCTTGGTGCTAGGGTTTTGTATCGTAGTTTAGGCCCAGACTCAATAGGTTCGGGAACTTATGATATCCCTGAATGGTAAAGTAAAAGCCCGTAGCAATTGGAGTAACTACGGGCTGGCATCTTCCTTGATATAAACTGTCACTACCGCTTTTCGTATTCTCTCCCTTGCGATTAGCGGTATCTCTTTATCTTATCCTTGTAATGGTTTTCTATGGCCATATAATCATCAGCCGATCTAACTATCTTTTTATCTTTAAGCTTCTCTAAAGCTTTAACCGTTAAATGTCCGTACTTTATTATTAAAACTTCTTTGTATTCCTTTTCCTTGCCTCCGTTATACTGATTACAGTTTATACATTGACTGTGTATATTTTTTTCCATAAACCTAGTGTACGGATGATTACCAGCTTTAATGAAATGTCCAGAGTCATACTTTCCTACAAGTGGCCTGTCACACGTTATACAGTTCTTACCTAAGTCACGTTGTTTTATGTATGCGTGACAGGCTTTTATTGCTGCTGCTTTTCGTATTTTTTTATCAGAAAGTTGGAAAGCTTTCTTTTCTTTATTGTGTTTGATTTTCTTACCTTTCTCCTTGTTCTTGAAACCATAACTAGCCGCCTCATTTATGTTACAAAAATAAGCCCCGTTAATGTTTATCATATCTTCAGTTAGTTTATATGATTTACAATTGCGACATCGTTTTTTAGCGTTAGCCATTAATAATTCCCTTAATAAACTTCATAGCACCATCATGCAGCCTTTTGATTCTTCCATCATTTACACAGTAATGACCTTCTGTAGCTTTATAGCGAGGCTCAAAACTAAATATAGTATGATTGCATTGTCTGCATGTCTTGCGCTTACCTTTGCGTTGTAACTTCATTACTAATCCTTATATTTAATCGGTACGCCTAAATCGTTATAGTAAAAAATCATGTTATCGCAATACTCTTTACTCTCAGCAGTGTTAAATAATGAAGTTACACTCAAACATTGTATTAATTTCATTCGTCGTTCATGGCTACCACTGTAATAATCAAGGTTCATAGTTAAGTATTCTATTGATTCGCAACTATGTGAACTGTTATGCAAGATAGGTAATCCAAACTTATCTTTACATTCGTTCTTTACATCTAGAGCTGTGCGATCACCATGGTATTTAGCTATTTGTGCGTAAAACAAATGCTGCTGTGCATTCATACTTAAACCGCGCTTTTCTCGCCAAGGGCTTAACTGCAATCGCTGAGGATGGCTTAAATCCATTTCTTTAATGTGCTTAACGTAATAATCCCTAGTTCCATGAGTAAGCTTTTTATTTAGCATTA